>OHCH01000007.1_pt1 | contig 253043 bp, 168 predicted proteins | sample 1566771 | NCBI WGS metagenome assembly OHCH01 (sample SAMEA3879501, study PRJEB24766) | human gut metagenome | biome: human-associated habitat; feature: feces | place: USA | collected 1985/1987
TAATAACATCAAGCAAAGATAAAAAAAATAATATATACTTGTGTATAAAGGGTAGCTTCAGGAAGGAGGAGAATAGAGATACTACCGACTTTTAGTCAGCCTCATCGGAAGCTCCGATGAATAAGGAGTTTGACGACCAATGGTGAAAGATGACAGATGAAAGCTCGTTTTTTCGCCAGGAAGTGATTGTGTTTATTCTACTACTATTTGTTTATCTTTATACTGGAAGTGTGCGATGCCTAAATCATTCAGTACATTCAGTAGAGTCTTTATCGGAACATTCCGGCTGAAACGGAAATGGACTCGTTTGTGTAAAAGGTCTGCAGAATGGCAGATGACGCTGATATTATACCAGGTCCCTATATTTTGCAGTACGGTTATCATTTCGGTGTTGTCATAATAAAACTCATCTTTGGTCCATCCTTCTTTTTCTGTCCGTGTGGCTTTCGCCAGACGAATGTCGCCGTTTGTGGTCAGTGTGGCACATTGTCCGGGTACTATTTCTTTCTCAATGGGAGAGGCTGCTTTGCCGACCTTTACTCGTCCTTGATACAGGGTGACGGCGGGGGCATTGCCGGGATAGGCATTTACGTCGAATACGGTGCCCAGCACTTGTGTCTGCATTTTGTCGGCAGAGACGATGAAGGGGCGGTGGGCGTCTTTGGTTACTTCGAAGCGTGCTTCTCCGGTGAGGTTTACGGTGCGGCTTCCCTGAGAGGAAAACTCTTTGGGGTATTCCAGACGGCTGTTTGCACTTAAAAGGACGTGACTTCCGTCCTCCAATGTGAGGCGGGTGGTCGTGGCGGGCGGGGTAGATACGATGATTCTGCCGTTCTCTTCGATAGTGGTAATTTGTTCCGGTGCATGGAGGGCGGTGAAGATTTCGATGTTCTGCAGGATGCTGTCCTTGTCCGTGATGTGCCAAGGGGACCAAAGTAACAATAACAGGGCGATGGCTGCTGCCACACCACCGGATAGACAGATGCGGAGATAAAGTTTGCGTTTCTGCTGTGCCTGCCGTTGCAGGAATGTGCTCCATTCTTCCCGGACTTCGTCCGGCAGAGGCAGATCACCCAACGCTTCACCAAAGGCATTTTGCAGACGGCGTGTTTCTGCGTTTTCAGAGAATGGGGTACGGTCGTCTGTTGCCACTTCACAATTGTCGCTGTCTGCCGGTTCGCAGCTGTTGCTGTCTGCCGGTTCGCAACTGTTGCTGTCTGTCGGTTCAGAACTATCGCTGTCTGCCAGCCTGCAACTGTCGTTGTCTGCTGTCAGTCCGTAGCCGGAACCTTCTTCTTTGCTGGTACGTTTTTCTTTTTCTTCCATAGCGTGTCCTCCTTCTTTATTCTTTCATGGCTTCGCGTAGTGTACGCAATGCTTTGGATATATGTTTTTTTACCGTGTCGGGACTGATGCCGAGTTGTTGGGCGACTTCCCGATAGGTGAGATGTTCGTAATAGCATAGCTGCAGGATGGTGCAAGTCGGTTCCGGCAGGCTTCGGGCTATCGTTTCCGCTTTCTGCAACAGTGCTTCGTGTTCCCGATAGTTACTTTTTACATCGGCCAGCGTCGCTTCGTAGAGTGCTTTCGCATTGTCCCGTTCCACTTGCAGATGCTTCATCCGGTTGAGGCAGGTGTTGCGGACTGCTGTATAAATCCAGCCTCCGCGGTCGGCCTCGTCCAATTGGTCGAAGTGTTTCCAGGCCTGTTCCATCACTTCGCTTACGATGTCCCGTGCTTCCTCTCCGTCGCCCATCAGTTGTGAGGCGTAACGGACCATTCGCGGGTACATTTCCGTAAACATTTGCCCGAAGGCCTCTCGTTTTGTCTGGTTTTTATGGAACAGGAACATTCTTTATCTGGATTCTGAAGCTGCAAAAATAGTACTTTTCCCTGAGTTCGACTAAAAAATCAGTAGTAACCTAAGTAGGGGGCTGATTAAAAAGTCGGTAGTAACTTTAATGTGTTCACCTACCACCTCCCCCTACGGGTACTCCTCCTTCCCGAAGGAGGAGATTGGGAATACTATTGACTTTTTAGTCAGCCTCTCTTGTGATGGAACCGACTTGTTGGTCATCTTTGTGAAACCGGGAATTACAAACGTGACTTTTCGCTTGCTCCGGCTCCGGTTCCTTTATATTTGCTCTTTGTGGCGTTGAACTGATAGCTCAGCCGGATACCGAAGCGCTGCTGATCGGTATATTCACGACTGGAACTGAAGGTACGGTCGCCATAGATGGTGAAGTATCTGTGGGCGGTGTGAAAGATGTCTTTCGCGGTTAGCGATACTTTCAGCGCCTGGTCTTTCAGGAACGATTTGGTCAGTTGGGCATCTACTCTTCCTTCGGTTTTCCAGATGGCGTAACTTTGTTTGGCGCCGGGCGCCAGTTCTCCTTTGATGTTGAAGAACCAACCTTTAGGGAAACTGAAGTTGTTATCAAAAATGAAATAGAATCGCGGTTCATTCCAGTTTTGGGTGATGCCTATGGAGGTTGCGTGAGAGTTGAACCAGTCAATACCGGTGGTGAACTGAGGCTGCCATATGCCGATCTTTGGCGAAAGGACGATGCTGCCTCCGTATCGGTTGGAATGCGGAATGCTTGCCCTGCCGAACAGCAATACACCGGGATGGTTGATGTCGTCATACGGTCGGGTGTAGCTGGTGTACATATTCCAGCAATGGTCGTAGTTGAGGCTGAAGTTGATCCATTTCCATCCGGCATCAAAGAAAGTCGCACGATGTATCTGAGGAACGAGAAACGGGTCTCCGCTCTGGTAGGAGTACTTGTTCTGATAGGTGACGGCGCTGGTGAGCATGTCATAACTGGGACTGTATTTCAGCGTCCGGTGAGAAAGGGCGAAGAACCAGTTGCCGGAGGTGTATCTGATGCTGACTACCGGTATCCAGTCGCGATAGGTGGGGCTTTGGTCGTCTTGGTGAATCCCTTTCTCGTAGTAATCTGTTTGTTGAAATTCATAGCGCAGTCCGGCAAGGATGTTGAACTTTCCCAATGGCAGGCTGTAGTCGATGAAGCCGGAGAGCATCGTTTGTTTGATGCGGTCGTCGGCATCGGCGGAGAAGCCGCTTTGGAGAAATACGTCGTGGCGGTTGGTGAATGTCTCTTCTGTGCCGAAACTGAGTTTGCCTTTCCAGAGTGGGGCGGTGAGCAGGAGTTTGGCGGCATAGAGGTGGTTGCGTACGCGGTTGCTCGAAGTGGCGTCTTCGATTCCGTTGTTTTCGGCATATTGACGGATGCGGTCCCGGCCGTACAGGTAGTCGGCGTTGAAGTCGATGTTCCATTTGCCGAAAGTGCCGTTGTAGTATCCGTTGGCTGCCTGCCACCAGCCGGTGTGGGCATCTGTTTGGCGGAGAGCGTGCAGGTGGTCTACTTCTTTGCCGTCTTGCAGGATGAGGGTGGTCCCTTCATTGGTAGTATGTGCATTGCCTATGTTCGTGCCGGGCATATAGCGCATACCGAATGACTGGTCTTCGTCGATTTCGTAGTTGAATCCCAGTTCGCCGTTGAAGGTGCGATAGGTTTGTTTGCTTTTGTCTTCTGTCGATTGGTTCCAGTTGGATGAAGCATAAATGTCCTGGCTGGAGGTGCCCGTTCTGTAATTGTTGATTTCCGCAAAGTCGCCTTTTACGAAAATATCCAGTCCGCCGGTACGGTAGTTCAGGGATATGCCTTCGTTGCCGATCGGTTCGCGTCCTTGCGAGTAGTCGGTGTAGAAACTGCCGCTCATTCCCTGTCCGCGTTTGCGGATGGTGCGCAGACGGATGACAGCGCCTACCGAAGAGCCATATTGTACGCCTGGTGTGGTGATGATTTCTGCCGATAGTATTTCATTGGCTTGCAGACGGTCCAGTTCGGTCTTGTCTCTAACCTTGCGGCCGTTGATATAGATTTCAGGAGTTCCTCTGCCCAGTACGGTAAATTCTCCGTCCGAGCCGGTGACAAAAGGGAGGTGGGAGATCATTTCTTTGGCCGATCCCATCAGTGAAAGGGGCGTTCCGGCTATGTTGGCTGTCAGTGTTCCGTCTTTCCGTTCTATCAGCGGGCGGGAGGCGGTGATGACTACTTCTTTCAGTAGCTCTGTGTCGGGTTGCAGGCGAATGGTGTTTTGTTGCCGGCAGGGGATGATTTGCGGGCGGTATCCTATGTAGGTCGCTTTCAGCAGACAGTCTTCTCCCGCTACCGGGGGCAGATGGAAGGAGCCGTCTTCTTCGGTCACGCTTCCGGCAAGGAAACTGGAATCGGCGGCAAGGGCGAGAATGTTGACAAAGGGCAGGGGGGCTCCTTTTTCGTCATATACTTTGCCTGCTATGGCGATGGCTTTGTCCGATTTCTTCCGCTGCACGACGAAATACTCCTCCCGTTCGATGCAAAGGAAGGGTTTGCCGGCCAGTACAAGGTCGATGGCTTCGCGTTCCGTCTTTTCGCGGATGCTGACGGTCACCCGATAACTTTCTGTTCCGTTGTAGGTGAAGAGGATGTTTTTTCCTCCTGCCTTTTCCAACTGCTTCAGTGCTTCGGGCAGGCTTTCGTTCTTTAGCTCTAGTGAAAATTTCTTGATGGCGGTCTGCGCCTGCAAAGGGGAAAGGGCAAAAAATAAACCGTATCCCATCAGTAACCAGCTGATTGCTGTCCAAGTAAAACCAAACTGTCGTATCATACTTCTGTTTTAATGATTTTACTTATACTACAACCAAGGTGTCTGATCGGGTACGGTTTATCCGTTTTATTTTTCGATGTTTATTTCAACTTCTTCTGATACTCTCCCGAACGGAAGATTTCCAATGCTTTCTGCACGCTTTCGTTCGTTGTATTCATGACGCGGAAATATTCGTTCATATCCCAGAGGTCACGGGCTATCAGTGCTTTGAGCTGTGTCTTGATCAGCGGAAGTGCCTTCTGATACTGCTCTTCGTTAAACTTCACCCCTTCTTTCTCACCCATTTCGCGGAGGGTGGCGAGCATATCGTCGTCGATAACAAACTTTTCGTTGAAGCTGTCGAACTTCTTATATTTATCGGCCAGTTCCTTGCGGTGATCTTCGATGAATTTCATTGTGAATTTGATGATGACTCCTTTGCCGACCAGTTTCCGGTGATAGTCCGTGTAGAGTGTCGTATCAATCGGAACGAAGTAGTCCGGCATGATGCCACCTCCGCCGTAGACGGTACGTTTCAGTTTCTTGGTCTGCACTTTCAATGAGTCGGGGAAGTGGATGCTGTCGGCATTCATCAGTTCTCCGTGGTTGAAGCGGTCTATCAGGTCTTTATTGTAATCGGTCGAGCTGTCATAAGGCTTTTGGATGCAACGACCGGCAGGGGTGTAGTACCGTGCAATGGTCAGTCGGATCATGGAGCCGTCCGGCAGGTCGATAGGACGTTGCACCAGTCCTTTGCCGAAAGAACGTCGGCCTACGATGATACCTCTGTCCCAGTCCTGCACTGCGCCGCTCACGATTTCGCTGGCGGAAGCGGTGTATTCGTCTACCAGTACGATGAGGCGGCCGTCACGGAACTCTCCGTTTCCTTTGGCGAAGAACTCGCTGCGCTGTGCGGTCCGGCCTTCGGTGTAAACAATCAGTTCCTTCTGTCCGAGGAATTCGTTGGCAAGGTCGATGGCGGCGTTCAGATATCCTCCGCCGTTGCCTTGCAGGTCGAGGATGAGGTCTTTCATGCCTTGCTTTTGCAGGTCTTTCATTGCTTTCTTAAATTCTTCGGCGGTGGTTGCGCCAAAGCGGTTGATGCGGATGTATCCGATCTTTGGCTGAATCATGTAGGAAGCGTCGAGACTCAGGATAGGTATCTTATCTCTTTTCACGGTGAACACGAGCGGGTCTTGTACTCCACGGCGGACGATGGTCAGGTTGACTTTCGAACCTTTCGGGCCACGCAGGCGCTTCATGATATCTTCCGTGCTCATTTTTACTCCTGCGATGGCGGAGTCGTTGACGGCAATGATGCGGTCGCCGGCAAGGATGCCCACTTTCTCGGAGGGGCCGTTGCTGACGGGTTGTACGACGAGTAGGGTGTCCTCGATCATCTGGAACTGTACGCCGATGCCTTCGAAGTTGCCTTGAAGCGGTTCGTTCATCTTCTTCACTTCTTCGGCATCCGAGTAAGTGGAGTGCGGGTCGAGCTGTGCCAGCATCTTGATGATAGCTTCTTCTACCAGTTTGTCTTCATCTACTTTGTCTACGTAGAAGTTGGAAATCGCGAATTCCGCCATTTGGAGTTTGCGCATGGCGGCAGAGCCGAAACTTTGGGCCTGTGCAGCAGACGTTGCCAACAGACAAACCAGGAGGGCGTATACTTTAATCTTCTTCATCATCATTAATTATTATTTCAAGTTTCGCAAGTTACCTTTGCGTTATCCAAACTATCTTCATTCCCCTGAGGCTGACTTTAAAGTCAGCCTCAATAGAGATACTACCGACTTTCAATTTATCTCCATTCCTTCGGGGATAAACTGGCTGATATCTTTGTTGTAAGTCAGCAGCTCGCGTACAATCGTTGAGCTGACGCAGGTCAGTTCCGGTTCTGTGAAGAGCAGGATGGTTTCGATGCCCGCCAGTTTACGGTTGATGTCCGCGATTGTTTCTTCGTACTCGAAATCCTTGACCGTGCGGATGCCGCGAACGATGAATTGTGCTTCTACCTGTTGGGCAAAGTCTATCGTCAGACAGTCGTAAGACATCACTTTGATGCGGGGATTGTCCTTGTAGAGATTCCGGATCATTTCTTCTCTTTTCTCGATGGGGAAATAGGTATTCTTGTTTTCGTTGATACCGATCCCGATGATTATCTCGTCCATAAAGGTGAGTGCACGTTCCACTACCGAATAATGACCGATGGTGAAGGGGTCGAATGTACCCGGAAATATTGCTTTTCTCATGATGCCAAGTCTTCTTCTATAACCAGATTGTCTATAATAAAGTTCTGTCGTTCCATTGTATTCTTGCCCATGTAGAACTCCAGCAGTTCTTTTACGGCATCTGTCTTACGCAATGTCACTTGTTCCAGGCGCATATCCTTGCCGATAAAGTGCTTGAATTCGTCCGGTGATATTTCTCCCAGTCCCTTGAATCGGGTGATTTCCGGGTTGGGGCTTAGTTCGTTGATGGCGTTCACCCGTTCGTCCTCGCTGTAGCAGTACACCGTTTTCTTCTTGTTGCGCACGCGGAATAACGGCGTTTGCAGAATATATACGTGACCTTTCTTGATGAGGTCGGGGAAGAATTGCAGGAAGAACGTGATGAGCAGCAGGCGGATGTGCATACCGTCCACATCGGCATCGGTGGCAACGATCACTTTGTTGTAACGGAGTCCTTCTATGCCATCTTCTATATTTAACGCAGCTTGCAGCAGGTTGAACTCTTCGTTTTCGTAGACTACCTTTTTCGTCAGTCCGAACGAGTTCAGCGGTTTACCGCGAAGGCTGAATACTGCCTGAGTGTTTACGTCACGACTTTTGGTGATGGAACCGCTCGCCGAGTCTCCCTCGGTGATGAAGATGCAGGAGTCTTCTTCCATTCCTTTCCCTTTCGGGTCGTTGAGGTGGATGCGGCAGTCGCGCAACTTGCGGTTGTGCAGGTTGGCCTTCTTGGCACGTTCGCGTGCCAGCTTCGTGACGCCTGCGATGGCTTTCCGTTCCTTTTCCGATTCCTGTATCTTTTGCTGCATTACTTCCGCTACGTCCGCGTTTTTGTGCAGGAAGTTGTCCACTTCCAGTTTGATGAAGTCGCCTACGTATTTGTTGACTGTCACGCCGCCGGGAGTCATGTTGGTAGATCCCAGTTTCGTTTTGGTCTGGCTTTCGAAGATCGGCTCTTCCACATTGACGGCGATGGCGGCAACCAGTCCGTTACGGATGTCGGTATAGTCCATGTTCTTGTTGAAGAACTCTTTGATGGTACGGGCGATATGTTCTTTGAAAGCACTCTGATGGGTACCCCCCTGTGTGGTGTGCTGACCGTTGACGAAGGAGTAATACTCTTCTCCGTACTGTCCGGTGTGAGTGAAGGCGATTTCGATGTCTTCTCCTTTCAGGTGGACGATGGGATAGAGGCCGGTTGCCGTCATGTTGTCGTTCAGCAGGTCTACCAGACCGTTGCGCGACAGGATGCGGTGACCGTTGTAAATGATGGCGAGTCCCGTGTTGAGGTACGTATAGTTACGCAACATGGTCTCGATAAATTCGGGCTTGAAGCAGTAGTTGACGAACAGCGTATTGTCCGGTTCGAAGAAGATAAAGGTTCCGTTGTCCTCTTCGGTGTCCTGCGTCACGTCGGTCTGCAGGTTTCCTTTGGAGAATGTGGCGATACGCACTTTACCGTCACGGTAACTGCGTACTTCAAAACGAGAGCTCAATGCGTTGACGGCTTTCACACCGACACCGTTCAGTCCGACGCTTTTCTTAAATGCCTTGCTGTCGTATTTACCACCCGTGTTCAGTACGCTTACGGCTTCTACCAGCTTTCCCTGCGGGATGCCTCGTCCGTAGTCGCGTACGCTGACGCGGAGGTTCTCTTCAACGGTAATTTCGATTTTCTTACCGGCTTGCATTTTGAACTCGTCGATACTGTTGTCAATGACTTCTTTGAGGAGGACATAGATTCCGTCTTCGGCGTGCGCGCCATCGCCCAGCCTACCGATGTACATACCGGGGCGTGTGCGCACATGTTCCATGTCGCTCAGGTGGCGGATGTTGTCGTCAGTGTACTCTACTGCATTGTTGTTGTCTACAGATATCAATTCGTTCTCTTCCATAGCTGTTATTTAATCTCTTTGGTGAACGCACGGCGGCGCTTATGTTGCTTAGTCTCAAAGTAATCCCATTGTGCCTGAACTTTTCCGTTCAGTTCCAGTTCGGGGTTGCTTTCCGCAAAGATAAAACCTAATTTTTGATAAACCGGAATTAAATCGGAAAATAACAAAGCGTTAACACCTTTATTCTGGTACTCCGGTTTGACTGCTACAAGCAGCAGGTCAAGCATTTTGGCACGGCGTTTCATGAACAGTGCTTTCAGCAGATAGAACCATCCTAGAGGGAGCAGACGGCCGTGTGACTTTTGCAGGGCCTCGGCAAGAGACGGCATGGAGATGCCTACGCATACCAGCTTGTCGTCGGCGTCGGTAATGAGGGTAACCATCCGTAAGTCGAGAATCGGGAGATACATCTTTACGTACTGGTTGATTTGCCGTTGCGTCAGCGGGGAGTAGCCGTAGAGCGGGCTGTATGCTTCGTTCATCAGTTCGAAGATTTCCTGTCCGTAGTCTTTGGCTATTTTTCTTCCGGAGGTGTATTTCTTTATCTTCAGGTTGTATTTTCGTTGAATCAGTTCGGAGATACGCTTGTGCTTGTCGGGGATGGCATCGGGGATGTAGATTTTGTATTCCACCCAGTCGGCGTCTTTCTCGAAACCGAGTCTCTCCATGTGTACGGGGTAGTACGGGTGGTTGTAGATAGTAGCCATTGTGCTGAGTTGGTCGAATCCTTCGATCAGCATTCCTTCCGCATCGAAATCGGTGAATCCCAGAGGACCTGTGATGTGGGTCATGCCGCGCTCTTTTCCCCAGTCTTCGACGGTCTTGATGAGTGCGGATGATACTTCGGGGTCATCAATGAAATCTATCCATCCGAAACGGACGTTCTTGCATTCCCACTTTTCGTTGGCACGGTTATTGATGATAGCGGCCACACGACCTACGATTTTGTCGTCCCGGTATGCCAGGAAGTAATCTGCTTCACAGAACTCGAATGCCGCATTCTTCTTTTTGTTGAATGTGTTGAGCATATCGTCGTAAAGGTCGGGCACGGAATATGGATTGCCCTTATACATTCTGTAATTAAAGCGAATAAACTTCTTAAGTTCTCTCTTTGTAGAGACTTTCTTGATTGTAATAGCCATATCTCGTATTTATGATTGAGGGGCAAAGATACGTGATAATCTTTAAATTACAACGCTGCGGGTGGAGAAAACTGCGTGAGGCGGGATGTACTTTATTCTTCTGCCGCTTTTGACGACAGGCAATAAACATTACCCGCAAAGTCGCAAACAATCATCCTGTTTCCCGATACTGCTACTGTGGAGAAAACTGGTGCTCCGAAGTACAACTTGTCTTTGATAATCCCTGTTGACTGGTCGATAGCGTATAAATACCCGTCGGAAGCTCCGATATAGACTATTCCTTGTGAAGATACAGGGCTTGTTTCTACTGCTGCCTGTGGCGTAGAAGAATAAGGAGCAGTGTATACAAGAGAAGGTAAAGTCTCGGCTCTCCATTTGATGAAAAGAGTCGGTTTGTCGAGAGCGAAGATTCCACGGTCTGCGCTGCCGAAGATAATCTCATGTTCGGTGACAAGCGGGGTAGATGTCACGTCCAGGTTGGCGGACAGTTCCTTTTGCTGGAGTACTTTACCGGTTTGAGGTTCTATCAGGAAAAAGCTTTTGGAGGAGATGATCCATAATTTTCCGTCTTTGTAGACCGGAGAGGCACCTCGGTTGCCGAGTCCGTTGTCCGAGAGTTTCCAGAGTTGTTTGCCAGTGCGGATGTCGTTGCCATACAGTCCTCCCCATTGGGTGCCACTGATTAGTACGTCTCCGGCGATGGTTAACGTGGTGGTCGAGCCTTCCCGTTGTTTCCAGTCCGTGTTGGTCCATATCACTTTTCCTGTTTTCAGGTCGTAGGCTGAAAGTCCGGCGCCGATTCCGGCATAAACGATTCCTTTGTCAACTGTCAGTCCTTCGCTCAGATAGGGATAGTTCTTTAAGTTGATGTATTGTTGCCACAGTGGTTTTCCGGATGCTGCGTCGAGGGCGTACAGATTGCAGGAGGCATCCTGGGCTACAACGATTTCATTTTCGCAGGCAATCGTATTCTTTACCGAGTTTTCCGTGCGGAACTTCCATAGCTGTTTGCCGGAATGGAAGTCGAATGCACAAATATAGGTGTTGAGCGACGTGTTATCATCGGTAGTGGCAATGAATACTTTTTGTCCGACGATGAGGGGGGAGGCCATGAAGATGTTACTTCCTGTGTTCGCTGTCCATTGTAGTTGCAGGGGGAGTTTGATTTGGGAGTCATTTATTCCGCCGGAATGACTTGCATTTTGAAGTAGGGTGTTCCAGTCTTTTCCCGTGATAGTGACCGGTTTAAAATCTTTCTGATAAAGGAACTGGCTGGTGGCAGTCGCTTCCTTTCCGTCGTTGAAGGATGAAGTCACTGTCAGGTTCAGTTTCTTTCCGTTTTCGTTAGCAGGTATTTGAATATTTCCGCTCCAGTTCCAGTCGGTGAGGGGCGACAGGTTGCCTTTGGCTATTTCCCGGTTGTCTTCCGGATTGTTCAGCACATAAGACACGGACGATGTTTTTGCCTGTGAGTTATAGGTGTTGATGGAGACCGGAAGCTGATTGCCGGTTTCCGGATGTATGGGGGCTGCTTGATTCTTCATCGGAGAAACGATAGCGATTTGCGGTTCGATGAAAGTATAACGCAGTTGTGAGGTGAGGTGATCGTTGGCATCTATCTTTATGTCTCTGAATGAAGAAGGGGAGTGATCGATGCCTCCTTTGTCCGGTGTGCCGGTGCAGATGGTATAAATGCCTTTCTGATTGCGGACGTAGTTGTAGTGCATATGTCCGTAGATTTGTGCTTTCGTGTTGAACGTACAGAGGTCGAGGATATCCTTTTCGTCTGCCTTGAATACGAAGTTATCGCCGGAAGTAAACAGGTCGTGGTTAAAAAGAACAAGCGCCTGATCTTTCTTCATCAGGGCGAGGTCATTCTTCAGCCAGTTGTATACATCCCTTTGCGTGTAATCGGTCGGGTTGTCTCCGTGGTCGATGGGAGTAACGACATAATGCACGTTGCCGACATCGAACGAATACCATGTCGGGCCATAAATCGATTCATAAAGTTCTTCGCCGTAGTTGCCTTTCACCAGGTCGTGGTTGCCTATGCAGTAATAGACGGGGCAGTCCATTGTTTGTGCATTCACAATTTGATTGTGCACTGTGAGTCCCGGTTCGTAGCAGATGTCTCCGGTATGAATCAGAAAAGCCGGTTGTTCGTTCTTTATGTATTGTTGTAAGTCGGTGACCCAACGCCCCACTCCTCCGGTCACTTCCGTGTCGGTAATTTGGATAAAGGAGTGTTCTCTGGTCTTGGTCCGTTCGCTTTCGGTCACTATAAAATCATAGCTTTTTCTGTCTTCCTTGACAGGGAGGTAGAATTGTTGTGTCTCGAATCCGGCAGGTGTAGTAATACTGATAAATCGGGTTTTCTCGAATCCCGATAAGGAGAACCGGCCTTTTTTATCTGTTTTTACTACGTTCATTCCGTCTGTTACCATCACTCCCGCCAGCGGTTTGTCTCCTTTGTCGAATGTGCCCGATTGATTGGTATCGACATAGACGGTTCCTTTAAATTGTGCGCACAGCGGAAGATATAGTAAAAATGACAAGAGTATTACGGATAGTCTTTTCATGATCGGTTCTCTGTTTTATTAGGCACGGATGACACGGATTAACGCGGTTTTTAATTGACCGATCTCTTAAATCCGTGAAATCCGTGTCATCCGTGCCTAAATTTATGATATAAATTAATTATGCTGATACTTATCGTATTTGTTTCATCTCTTCGTTGTATCTCGCTTCCTCCTTACACAAAGGCTTGTACCAGGTCTTTCTTAATATCAGCGTGGTAATCAGAAGCAAGGCGATAGAACTCCAGAGTCCTAATTGTTCGCGGACAACGAGGTACATCGGGATGATGGTAAGCGTACATTGCCAGATGATTCCTATCGCCACATTGAAGGCATCCCTTTTGAAGTTTTTATTCGCCTGAATATGCGGGTAGCGGGCGATTGCTTTCTCCTGAATCGGTTTCCACCATCCCCACGGGCGTACATTGACATAGAAGTTGATCAGAGTCTCTTCATCTGTAGCCGGAGCGCTGTAAGTCCCGATGATACATCCGATCAGAGAGACGCCGAACAGTACGGGGAAGAAATAAAGTACCCATGCATCCGGAACGGTAAATTTCATCACAATAGCTGCCACTACTCCGGCAGTCATTCCCCAGAAGTAACCTTCACCGTTGAAACGCCACCAATGCCATTTCAGTACGTTGGCTGCGATGTATCCTCCGAACAGTGCACCTACAATCCACTGGAAGATTTCATTGATATCTTTCAGGAAGAATCCGATGACAGTGCTCACCACCACTACTGCCACAGAGATGACATAGCTGCTGCGTATCTGTGTTTTCACACTCGCTTTCGGGTTGATGTATTTCAGATAAATATCATTCACGATATATGCGGGGGCTGCATTGACGGTAGAGGCAAAGGTCGACATAAAAGCTGCCAGTAGTCCTGCCAATAATAATCCTGCAAGTCCTGCCGGAACATATCGTGTGATCAGATGGGGAAGAATCGTCTCAAAGTCTGTGCGGGTCACTTCCATCTGTGTCAGTCCGCCGTCTTCCTTGAAGAAATAGATGGCAAGTAATGCAAATCCCATAATCATCAGATAGCGTGGAATCAACAGCACTACGGATACGGAACCACTCATCATCGCCGCTTCTTTGGGAGACTTGCAGGATAGAATTTTCTGCATATCATAGTTGGGCGCAGGCCCTGCCATACTCATGAAGATGCCTTTGAGCAACGCCATCATGACAAAGATGCCTATCAGACTGTAAGGTTCGTTCGCCATTCGTTCGGTCAGCAAACTCATCCGGCTACTCCAATCAATATCGAGCGTCCATCCGAAGAAAGGGGAATCCCATCCGGCAGGTACAAAGGAGTGTATCATATCCGGCGCCACCATCTGCATACCGATCACTACGATAACGATGCCTGCCACCGTCATGATAAGGAACTGTACGACATCCGTCCATACGATGCTCAGCATTCCTCCCAACATGACGTAGAAGGTAGCGATAGCTGTGAAGAAGATACCGTATACATGCGGAACATACTCCGGTGAAACAGTGAAAGGAATGTAGGGTGAAATGACTTCCCAGGGAATAAAGATTTCCATGAACTTGCCTATTCCTATGAATCCGTAACTTAGAAATCCGAGTACGCTTAATAACGCAAATACGACAACGATGGTATGAGAGAGTGTCGCTCCCTTGCCTTTACCGAAGCGGGTTTTGATCCATTCGGCTCCGGTGAGCACATTGGAACGCCGCAACCACACCGACAGATAAACCATGAGGAATATCTGATTGAATACCGGCCACAGCCAGGGAATCCAGAGACTTTTGAATCCGTAGGCAAATGCCCAGTAAACCATTAGCATCGTACCAGTGATGTCGAACATCCCGGATGCATTGGACAGGCCAAGCATATAGAAGGGCAGTGATTTGCCTCCCAGGAAATAGGAGTCCATATTTTGTGCGGCCCGCTTTTTCAGTATGAGTCCGATGACAATCATGGCAATGAGGTAGGCGCAGATGATCAGAAGATCGGATGTGTGTAATTTCATGTTGCTATTTTGATTAGGTTTTATACATTAATAATCTATCAGGTACAAAAGTAGGCTGAATGTAGGGAAGAAACAAGGTTTCCATACTTTATCTATACGGAAACCTTGTTTGATTTAGAGTCATTCTCTTTTTAAGCTGTCTTGGCTATACTATAATACTGCTTCTGCCATCACGAGCTTATTGGCTTCTATTAATTGACAAATACTATTCACGGAGGAGGTGGAGCGGAGTCTGTCTTCCGGTGTATGCCGGCAATAATCGATTAATCGTTCGATAGTAGAAGTCGCCACGTGCATCCGTGTGTCGGAGGAAGCATAGTAAATATATACCGTTCCGTCTTCATCCGCAATCCATCCATTAGAGAATAGTACATTGGATACATCTCCGACTCTTTCTTCTCCTTCCGGAGCAAGCAGATATCCACCCGGCTCTGCAATGATCTTTGTCGGATCTTCCAGAGACGTCATATAAAGGTATAGTACATAGCGGAGTCCGGCGGCACAGGCGCGTACGCCGTGTGCCAGGTGCAGCCATCCTTTGGGGGTTTTGATAGGATGAGGCCCTTCGCCATTTTTCACCTCTTTTATTGTATGGTAATGACGGTGATTGATGATTGTTTCTTCTTTTATTTCCGCATGGGTGATGTCATCTATCAGTGCCCATCCGATACCTCCTCCGTTTCCGGCATCGATAAAGTTATCTTGCGGGCGTGTATATAAGGCGTATTTGCCATTCACGAACTCCGGATGCAGCACTACATTGCGCTGTTGGCTTGGAGAAATAAGGTTCGGAAGCCGTTCCCAGTGTTGGAAGTCTTTTGTGCGTATGATGCCTGCTTTGGCTATGGCAGAGGACAAGTCGCCCGGAGCTGCATCCGGTGCAAGGCTTTCGCTGCAGAAGATTCCGTAAATCCAGCCGTCTTCATGCTTTGTCAGGCGAATATCATAGACGTTCGTTTCCGACGGGTCGATATCCGGCAACTGTATGGGATACTCCCGGAACCGGAAGTTGTCCACACCATTCGGACTTTCGGCAATGGCGAAGAATGATTTGCGGTCGCTGCCTTCCACCCGGACCATCATCAGGTATTTTCCGTTCCATTTGATGGCTCCCGAATTCATGGTGGCATTGATGCCAATCCGCTCCATCAGCCAAGGATTGGTTGCGGGATTCAGGTCGTAGCGCCATTCCAAAGGAGCGTGTTCATGGGTCAGGACCGGATATTCATATCTTTCAAATATCCCATTGCCCGGAAGAATCTTCTTGTTCGGACGGGTTATAAGAGATTCATGCGCTTCTTTTAAGAGACGCAATCTGTTGTCGTAAATTCTACTCATAATGCTATTCTTTATAAAGTGATTCCGGAACCGGGGTCAGGAACCGGAATCATTTTATTTGCCATACATAACTTAATTGTTATTTTTACGGATATCAATTCGCTGATTTGATTTTTCCGGTGATAGTCACGACACTGTACTTGGGTACAGTCACTGACCGCTTGCCGGTCGATGACGGATTCAGTTTCTTGCGCAGCCATTTCACACTGGAGCTGGAAGTGTATGAAACCATGCTCTCGAAGTCCTTGCCTTCTATCTCCAGCAATGTGTCAAAGGCTTTGGTCTTTGATTTGTTGACCAGTACGATCGTGTATGTGTCGTCTTTGATGTATGCGGATGCACTTAAATCCTTGGGGATTCTGTTGGCCGTTGTTGATACCGTTTCTACATCTACGCGTGTTGAACCTCGTTTGATATATCTGGAGAATTGTCCGATCGAGTAGTAACGGTCTACACGGTAATAGGAATTACTGAAATCCCACGCGTCGGTTTGAAGAAGGTTTTCTCCGGTCGACGTACAGTAGCGTGCTCCTGCCCACCATACGATGGCATTGGTTTGGGCTTTCGTCAGATAGTCGTGATAGTTCTTCGCCCATTTCATGGCATCGTTCCATGTTTCGTCACGGGTCTTGTCGTCACAGGTTTCTGTCTGCCAAACGTGAATTCCCTTCTCTTGAGCTGCTGCCATGGGCAGGATGTTGGCGTCCACTGTAGAGTAACCGTGTCCCGCTGCAACGATGTTTGCATCCACTAAGTCCGGATTGTTTTTCAATGAGGTGTCTACCCATGTTACGGCGTTGGCCCACCAAGGCAGTTCTCCGTAAATGATTTTGGTGTCCTGCAGGCCTTGTCTGTTCAGCTCAGGGCGTAAATAGTCTATGACGAAATCCGCCATTTGTTGGTTAGTCCACTGACATCCGTCCCAGCCGCCCATGGCCTGGTCGGGCTCGTTCCAGCCGGAGATACCGTAAATATTAATACCGAACTTATCTTGAAAAGCTTTAGCAAAGCCGGTCAGGAACTCGGCATACTCTTTGCTGTATTCGCTATTGAAAAAGCCGCTTCCGCCACTGACTTCTTCACCGTCACCCACTTTCCATACGATCGGGGGAGTCCATACGGAGAAGAAGTAATAGATGTCCATTAGCTTTTTCTTACACAGATAGTCGATAATCCATAATTGGGCATATTCTTTGAATCTTCCGTCTGCCGAGCTAGCGAAGAGCGCTCTTTGCTCCGAAGAGTTTGCTCCCAACTGATAGTTGTCATTGGTTTTGAAATTGAATGTTTTGCCATCTCCTGATGCTGAAGTCTTGCATATCTCTCCACGGTAGATGTTGAACCTCAATCCGTTTTCGCCATACAGGTCGTCCATGATCTCTTCACGTTTAGTACAGCCGTATACAGCTTCCGCCCATCCGAAATTACATCCGAAACCGTCTATTTCCTGATGTTTGCTTTCCGGTTGTATTCTAATCACCGATTCTGTTGTCGGTTCCGGTGAAATGCCGTCGTCTTCATCCGAGATGACTACCGGATCCGGAATATACACTTCATCATGACTCAGACTGTTATCATCGCAAGCAGTAATGCCTCCGATCAACAGGAACAATGATGTGCTTAAAAATAAATATATCTTTTTCATAAATTCGTTTCTTATCGTATTTTTAATTATTTCCATAAACTATTCTGTTCTACATGCGAGTTGTTCAGTTCTCCTGCCGGAATAGGGAAATATTTGTATTTTTCCTGGAAGTTATTCGCTCCTTGTTTGTCATTTCCCTTAAATATCATTTGGATCTGAAGAGTCGAATACCATCGTTTCAAGTCGTCGAAACGATGCCCCTCACCGAAGAACTCAAGCAGACATTGATGTTCGATTTCTTTCATCAGTTCGCTTTGCGGAAAATCTTTTTTCGGCAAACCTGCTCTTTGACGAATCTCGTTCAATGCCCAATTGGCCTGATCTTTGTCTGCTTCTTTGGCACATGCTTCAGCGTAAAGCAACAATACTTCTGCAAAGCGTATGACGCGTACATTGTTTGCTTTTCCTTCTTTGTTGCCCATGTTGTCGGCACTTTTTGACTTGACGTAGTGGGCGGTGTACTTCTTCAGAAGGAATTTACCGATTTGTGCACCGGTCGCCTGGCTGACATTAAAGATAGGAGCACCACCGGCCATTTTAGAAGCATTGCCGGTCCAAAGATCGTCCATCGTGAAAAATCCGCCATAGAATTGTCCGTTGTACCAACCATTTTCTTCCGAAACCCAATCGCCATATTCTTCCGGTGTGAAGAACATGCTGGCATAAATACGTTTGTCATATTTGGAGTCCGGTTGCGCTGTCATATCCGGATTGGGTATCCACTCTCCCTTTTCGTTTTGGATGGTGGATCTGTTACCACGTGTTTCTGTGGTAAACTCACTGACAAGGAATGCGGAAGGCATTAATTTTGCCCATCCTCCGGATTTTGCAGGACCTACGAATTGCGCCAGTGAGCTACCTAGATTGATGCCGCTTTCATTGCCCCATGTCAAATCACCATCGCTGCTATACTGCAATTCAAATACAGATTCAGCATTATTTTCGTTGGCGGTAGTAAAGTTGTCCACGAAGTTTTCCATCAATCGATAGCGCTTGCCGGAAGTTCCGAAGCTGCTGTAAGATGAATCGATCAATCCTTTCAGCAGTTCTTTGGTCTCTTTATATTTATGCTGTGTGGCATAAACTTTTCCGAGTATAGCAATAGCGGCACCTTTCTCGATACGTCCTTTTTGTTCGGCAGGCCGGGTTTCCGGCAAATTTCCGTTATTGATTGCGTTGAGCAGGTCTTCTTCTATCTGTCGCCAGATTTCGGCTGCGGGAGAAGCTGTTTTGTTGGGATCGTCCTCATTCGAAGGAATCAGACGTAAAGGCACATCTCCATAATTGTTCACTAATAGGAAATATTGATAAGCTCTAAGGGTGAGTGCTTCCCCTTTAATCATGGCACGATCGCTTTCCGTGATGCCGCTTGCCGGAACTTGGTCGATATACCTCAGTACGATGTTGGCACGTTGGATACCTGCATACAATGCACCGTACGGGTCGTTTCCTGTTGTGGCGGAGTTCTGGAAGGTGGCTATATCCCACATACTGGCTTCTTCATTCAGTATGGTAAAGATATCGTCTCCACGGCTGTTGAGGTTTAACCATCCGTCGAATGCGCCGTAATATCCGTTCATCTGGTATTTGATAGGCGAGTAAGCGGCAGCTAATGCGCTTTCGGCATCTGCCTTGTCTTGCCAGAAATTTTCGTTGGTAAAGTGGTTCGGGTCTTTCAGATCCAGAAAAGAGTCGCTGCATGATGTCAGTGCTCCCGACAAGAGAGCTGAAACAAGCATATATGATAACCAATTCTTTTTCATAATTTAATTTTTCAGTGTATGATTCTTAGTATGTTATAGTCCCAATTGGATTCCAAACGAGAATGTACGCGGAATGGGGTAACGTCCCTGGTCGATTCCTCTTGAGAATACATTATAGCTCACACCGGTTGAGGCACTTTCTCCCAAGTCCGGGGTATAACCGGTATATTTGGTCAACGTCAGCAGATTCTCCATAGAGACATAGAGACGCAGGCTTTGGATCATAGCTTTTTGTAACCATTGTTTAGGGAAGGTATATCCGAGGTCTATTGTTTTCAGGCGCACATAAGAACCGTCCTCCAGCCATCTGTCGGTATATGCCAGTTTGTTGTCCGTACCGTCTACTTTAGAGAAACGGGGCATATCGGTGTTCGTATTATCCGGTCTCCATGAGTTGGCTACATTGGTGCTTAAATTACCGTTGAATGAACCCGATTCGAGGCAATAACGCGGATAGTTATAAATCTTGTTGCCTGCTATACCGTCGATAAAGATGTTGAGATCGAAGTTTTTCCAGTCACCGCCCAGTCTCAAACCGAAGGTAAAGTTGGGGAACGGGCTGCCTACATCGTGTTGGTCGTTCTCATCAATCTTTCCGTCGCCGTTCCAGTCCTTGTAGCGTACGTCGCCTACTTGCGCGCCCGGTTGAATCAATTCGCCATGTCTGTTTTTGTAGCTTTCGATTTCTTCCATGCTGTGGAAAATACCATCAGTTTCAATCAAGTTGAAATAAGACATGGAGTGTCCTTTCTTAAACATGTTGATACCACGCCCGCCTGCTCCATGGGCCGAATAGCCCGAGATGGACATATACTTTCCGCCGGCGGTGATTTCGGTTACCTTATTATTAGCCGTACTCAAATTGGCGCCGATGTAGTAGTTTACTTTGCCGGCGATGGAACTACGCCATGTGGCAGATAATTCGATACCCTTGTTCTGTACCTGTCCTGCATTCTGGATAGAGAGTCCGCTGATACCGGTGGAAGAAGCATAAGGGATAGGCAATAATACATTATTTGTATTTTTGATATAAGCATCTGCTGTCAGTGCCAGTTTTCCGTTCAGTAAAGTTACGTCCAGACCGACGTTGTAAGTTTCTGTATTTTCCCATGTCAGGTTGTCCGGAGACACGGCGTTCACGAAAGGTAATTTACCGAACCAGATGCTATTGCCTTGCAGGTAGTTCATGCCGTCACTTACGACACTCAGCGTAGGATAATAGCTGTCCATTTCTTGGTTGCCCAGCTTACCGTAACTCAAACGCAACTTTAACTGGTCGAAGATGTTTTCCAAGGGGCGGAAGAACTTTTCACGGTTGATATTCCATCCTACAGATACTGAAGGGAAACTGCCAAAACGATGTCCGTCTTTGAAGCGCGACGAGCCGTCGCGGCGGATGGAAGCGGAAAATAGGTAGCGGTCATCGTAAGAGTACATCACACGTCCGAAGAGAGAAACCAGTGCTTGTTCATATAAAGTGCTTCCGGCCTTCATTGTCGTGACGTTTCCGGTCATTGTATCAATGTATTTCGGAAGGTCCGAGTTGTTTCCGTTCAAAGCATAGCTTTTGTCTTTTTGGGCAGAATAACCTACCATGGCAGATATATTGTGTTTGCCGAAGGTACGGTCATAGTTCAATGTATTTTCAAGTACCCATGAATCGAAACTGGAGAAACTTTCCGACAAGTCCGGAGCTTCATTGATGCCATAAGTGCCTAAATCGTATGCATCGGTATAATTACGGTTCTTCGTATGATTTCTTCTCAAACCCAGGTTCAGCTTATATTTCAATCCGTTGATGATTTCTGCTTGGAGATATGCGTTTAGGAAGATTTGTGTGCTTTCGCTGGTGATATCATTAATTTCAGAGATTGCATAAGGGTTTGGCAAGTTAATATCCGCGGATGTACCCCATCCGGTTGCATTGTCCGGATCGAATATAGGAATAACGGATGGGAAACGCAGTAAACCGTTCATGGTGTCCTGATCGGTGCCGCCTTTACCTTCTGCCAGGCGAAGGATCAATGATTCGCCTACGGTTACGCGATTGTTGAGGAAGCTGAAATCACTTTTTAAACGGATGTTATAGGACTCGTGACTGCTATTGCGCATGATGCCGTCTTTGTTCAGATAACCGCCTGAAGCACTAAAAGATGCGTTCTTTGAACCACCGGTGATGGCTACATTTGCTTTGTAGACCATAGCTGTGTTCAGCATGACATCCTGCCAGTCCGTTCCTTCGCCGATGAAGGGTACAGCGTCGGTTTCCACTCCGTATCCGTCGGCTGCAAGTCCGTAGTAACGTGCGAAACGGCTGTATTCTTCACCATTCAGTACATTTAGTTTTTTAGGATTCTGTTGAACGCCTGTGAAGAAGTTTACGTCGACTTTAGTCGGCATTTCTTTACGGCCGCCTTTAGTGGTAATCAATACTACACCACCGGCTGCGCGAGAACCGTAGATCGCTGCTGCGGCAGCATCTTTCAGTACCTCGATAGACTGGATGTCATTAGGGTCCACCATATTGATGTCACCAAAAGCACCGTCAACTACGTATAGCGGGGCATTGTTTGATAAGGAACTGACACCGCGCACGTTGATAGTGGTTCCGTCATTCGGGTTACCGCTGGAACTCATGACGGATACACCGGCAATTTTTCCTTGTAGAGCGGTAGCGGCAGTGGTTGCCACGTCTCCGTCCAGTTCTTTTGTCCCTACGGAACTTACTGAACCTGAAAGATGGCTCTTCTTTACCGTACCGTAACCGATGACTACTACCTGATCCAGTTGGACATTGTCTTCTGCCATTGAGATGTTGATGGGGGAGTTGGAAGATACTGTTTTTTCAACTGTTTTCATTCCTATAGTGGAGAACACAAGTATGTCATTCATCTTTGTTTGAATGGCGTATTGACCATCTAAATTTGTGATAGTGCCGTTGGTGGTTCCTTTCACCTGGACAGTAACTCCGGGCATCGGCTCATGGGTCGACGCCTCCGTTACTACACCCGTTACCTTTATTTCCTGGGCAAATCCGGAAAGGGCAATAAGGCATAATATAAAAAATAAATAAAATCTTTTTTTCATAATACTTGGGGTATTAAACATGTACTGTTCTTTAAGGGGCTTTTACAAAGTGATTCACGTTCATTTCCTGACCGGCGTTCATTTCTATCTGTCGGTCGGTAAGATGCAGTTTGAAAATGTGGAGAGAATCAATATACTCTCTCCTTTTCATTTTCTTTCTTCAATAATAGTGATGTTCCCTGAAAATGCCTTTTTCCTTGTTTGGTGTTATTTTTTTGTGAATTTCAGACCAAGTTTCACAGGACCACATTCACCTGTTCCTTGTTGGGTTGTTCTGTCATAAGTTTGATATATCAATGCTTCAGGAAGAGTTTGGAGTACCGATTCTACATTAGTTTTGAAATCTCCTAAACCGGCAATAACTCCATCAACTATTTCTTTCGCTTCATCAGCATTCATTACAGCTATCAATTTAACAAGAATATCTCTTAGTACGATTCCGTCAATATTGATCGATAGATTATCGCCCTCAAGTTTATATTCACAAGGAATACCTTTTTCAAGTAGTGGTACTAATAATGCAATCAACTCTTTGGCTGTATCTCGAAGATCAGCACGAGTGCTGGGGGCTGCAGGCTCTGCGGGTGTTGCCAGGCTTTCGATAAGATTTATTAGAAAACCGGAGTTCAATTCCAGGTAAATCCTTTCATCCGGTTTTTCCGGATCGTAATAATAACGCATAGCATTGTGAGGCATACCATCTTCACCACTCCATTGAGGCTTGGTGAAGTCATTGCTGTATGAATAAATGGCATACATGCCACCGTTCGGTTGGGCTGTGACACTATTTAACATGTTCACTACCAAGTTTTCAATGTCAATGGATGCTCCTATTATATCACCAAGCATTACTCCGCTTGCTACGATAACTGTTCTAATGAGATCGTTCGGATAAGTATCTATCACTTTTCCATAGGTTGGCAAGGTTGGGATGATTCCATAGATCTTCCCTGCATTCACTTTTACTTTAGAATCCCAATCAAACCATAAAGGTGATAAATCATAAGAGGTAGAAGTCTGGAGATTGGCATTTGCAACTTTCCATGTGCCGGCTAACTTTTGATTTTCTAGCATGTAATTGATGTCGATTGTCATCTTTTCGCCTTCAATCTCACCGACAAAATTCATATTGTATACTCCTGACTGGATGTAGCCGCCTTTGAACATGTAATTTGTTCCCTTTTTAAATAGAGGAACATTTGTTACAGTGATTTCCTTTTCTCCTGGAATAGGACTGTTGCCGGTGTATTTGAGTCCCCATCCTGAAACCAGTCCACCAATACCACCTGGGATCGCAGTAGCGATTACGGTTTCCAAATCTGTTTGTGCTGCTGCAAATGTGATAGAAGCTGTTTCATTGTTCTCATCCACAGTCATAATGACTTTTTTCCCTTCAAGTACTTCGCCGTTACAAGTCATTACCAGATCATAGTCTCCTTCTATACTATAATCACCGTTCAAATCGGGAAGTTCTTCTCCTTCATTATCAGTTCCGCCGCTTTCTGTAAACTTCTGTTCGAGATATTCGTCATCGACACCATTCACACAAGAAGTAAATGTGCATGTGTAGCTTAATAGGCACGCTACTCCAATAAGATAAGATACTTTGTTTTTCATTGCATGTTATTTTTTAATATTTGATATTTAATATGTGGCAAAGTTACCCGGCTTTCCCTTGTCAGACAAGTAGTATTTTATCATTTACTAATACAATTCTATCGTTTTGTATTTTAAATTGATTAAACGAAGAGATAAATGTCCTATCAGAGTTTTTTGATACTATTTTAATAGTCTGGATTGTTTATTCAGGAGTACTAATACAGTATATTTTAAGTTGTTTTTTAGGGGATAATATTCATTTGTCGCTATATATTATATTTTTGAGGTTGTATGATGTTGTGTTATTGGGAGCAAAGGTAGAAGGATATGGATTTTAATGCAAGTATTATGCTGTAATTAACAGGTGTGAAAACACTATTACTATTACTTATAAGAAATAAAATCGTTATAACTGCCAAATTTGTTACTTATAAGAAATAAAAATGCTATATTTGCTAAATCTGTTACTTATAAGAAATAAAGATGAGAAAGCCGGAATATTATAAAAGAGAGTTGTATGTACAACGTATAAAGCCTTTTATCGATACACAGATGATAAAGGTGATTGTTGGGCAAAGGCGTGTGGGGAAAAGCTATCTGTTGTTTCAACTGATGGATGACATTCGTGACGGTTCTCCGGAAGCAGATATCATCTATATTAATAAGGAGTTATTTGAGTTTGATCAAATCAAAACTTATGCCGACTTGATAAATTATGTGTCTGCGACAAGAAAGGGCGCGGAAGATAAGTGTTATCTGTTTATTGATGAGATACAAGATATTGAAGGTTTTGAGAAGGCCCTGAGGCATTTATACAATTATATTGAAAGATGTGGTGAATAGATATAGTATCAGGAATGTACGGCAATTGCAGGATCTGACGGTTTATCTGGCTGACACGATTGGGAATCTGTTTTCAGCAAATAAAATAAGTGAGTATCTGAAATCACAGAGGGTAGATATGTTGCCCAAAACAATATTGGAATATCTTACTTATTTGAATAGTGCTTATTTTGTAAGAAGAATCCGTCCGATGGATATTCAGGGAAAGAAACAATTCCAGATCGGAGAGAAATATTATTTTGAAGATTTAGGAATACGTAATGCGATTCGTCCTTTCCGGGCGACCGATATCGGACGGGTGCTGGAGAATGTGGTGTGCCATCATTTGCTGGTGTGCGGATATGCGCTGTATATAGGCAGAGATGGCGATAAGGAAGTTGATTTTGTAGCCGAACGTAATGGGGAAAAGCTGTATGTTCAGGTTGCATATTCAGTTATAGACTCCAAAACGCATGAACGGGAGTTTGGCAATCTGTTGGCGATTCAGGATAACTATCCCAAGATAGTTGTCACCATGGATGAAGTGGAAGGAGTTTCCTATCAAGGCATCGAGCAGGTGCCCGTTCGTAAGTTTTTGCTTCGTTGGAAGTAAGGGTGGGTGCAGTATTTATGCAGTCTGTATCATAAGTCTTAAAAGATAAATAAAAAAGGAGAAGCCAGTTATTTTAGCTTCTCCTTTTCCCTTCCTGTTAATCATCCTGAATGATTATTTGAAAACAATCTCCATGGGTCTACCTATCCAAACTTGTGGTTGTTCTAAATGAAAGATGCGGGCGATGGTGGAAGCCACATCGTATTGCATCATGCTTACATCGTCAAACCGGAGTCCTTTCTTAATATTCTTGCCGGATATGATGAAAGCTGTTTCCATTTCTTGCATGGTTTTGCCGCCATGACCTTTATCGATACCTCCGTGGTCGGAAGTTAATATGAAAATGGTATCATCCAGCATTCCTGCGTCTTTTACCGCCTGAACGATTTGGCCGACATACACATCCAGTTCTTTAAGTTTCTCGTAATATTCCGGTGTGTCGTGTCCGGCAGTGTGTCCGGTGTGGTCCGGACCGTCGTAGCAGATGGCAACAAGAGCGGGGTGTTTCTCCTTTATATAAGAAGAAGCCATATTGCCCAGTTCTTTCGGAGTCTTGTTGCAGTCGGCAACATGATAGTGATAACTTAAAGACAGCGTATCTACTAAATATTTAATTCCTTCCCATTCATACAGGCAGCCGATTTCCGCTTCCGGGCGGGCATCGCGCAGTAATTGGAAAACAGTAGGGAAGATACCATTCTTATTTAATACACGTGAGGGAAGTTCCGGTGTTTTAGATCCCCATTCGGTGTATCCGTGAAGTTCCGGGCCGGCTCCCATGAACATGGATGCCCAGTTGATGGCGCTGGAAGAGGGGAGGGCAGAACGCTTTTTCAGTGTGTAAGCTCCGTCCTCCATCAGTTTCTTTACGTTCGGCATATCTGCTTTGGGAAGGCTGTAGGCTCCCCAGCCGTCCAAACCGATGAAAACAACGTGTTTAGCTTTATCTTTTCCTTTGGCATGGCAGGAGAAAGTGAAACTGAAGAGGAGTGCGAATGTAGCAAGTAGTGTTAAAAAGGTTTGTTTATTCATGATATTGTTATTTATAGGGTTAATGTTTTATTCGTTATATAATCAAAGGCCATAAGTAATGATTAGCAAAGGTAGGACTATTTTAAGGGGAAGACAAATATAATATTAGCAGATACTAATACTTTTATGGTATTTCTTTTGAAACTCTGTCTTTTGCTTGGCATTGATTCTTTGGTTGTCAAATTCTGTTCTTGACTATTTGTTGATAATATTGACCGTTTTAATGATTCTTCTGTTCAACTATGAATATCCTTTCAGCTTGGCTGCAATAATATCCTTACAGTTTTATAAAAAACCGTTTGAGCGTTTTTAATAAATAGTTGAGAGGTTTATTATAAACGGTATCCAAGTTTATTAAAAACTATTTTTGGGAAATTTCTGAGTAACCTTGGAATTATATAAACAAAAAGGGAGAAAATCAGTGCTGATTCTCTCCCTTTCCAATTCCTTTATAGATGGAAACAGATGCCTTATTGGATGCTGTTATGTCTTATATTCTGTACGTTTCATATTGCTTTTCTTCTTTTTACTACCTTCAAAGATACAAAATAAAAAAGGAAAAGTCAAGAGCTGGTTTATTAAACATGATAAAGATGGTTAGTCCAATATGTTTTTATAACTGCCATTTATGATAAGGTATTACTTTGATTTTGAGATTCTCAATTTGAAATACATCCTCTTGGTTTAGTGTTATGATGTATCCTTCAGTGAGTTTGTAGAATTTCAATGCATCAATGAGTCCGTCAAATTCGCGTGATTGGTTGTCTGCATTGAGCTCCATACAGACTTGGATTGCTTGGGTAATGGCGCCTTTCTCAAGAGTAATAAAGTCACATTCATTGTCTCTCCTGTGATAGTATATGTCTTTATATCTTAGCCGCAATGTATTGTAGACCATATTTTCAAGTTTGTGTCCTTCATCTCCTTTTATTCTGTTTACATTGGAGGTGACTAATCCCATGTCTATGGCATAAATCTTTTTAGGGTTGATGGTCTGTTTTTTTAATGAATAGTCGAACATAGGGACAAGGCTGACCAAATAACTTTGTTCCAGGTGTGAAAGGTATTCCAATATGGTAGTGGTAGAATTAATACCGGCAGGTTCTCTTAGTTTGTTTGCGGATGTGAGATTCCCAATATTGGAAAGTAGAAAAACGGTCAAACGTTTAAGTCCTCGAATATCTTTTATTCCATAGCGTACTGCGATATCCCGAATAAGGATATCATCCAGTAAATTAGCGAGTATTTCTTCAATAGGGTTTTTTAGGTATTCAGGGAAACCGCCTAGTTGCATGTATTCCTTCGTTGCATGCTCATTAGGTTCAATATCCTTGAATCTACAGAATTCTTTGAACGAGAAGGGGAATAGTTCACTTGTAATATGGCGTCCGGTAAGGCTGGTACCCAGTTCCTTGCTCAATAAGGACGCATTGGAGCCGGTTACGAAAACTTTGAAATTTTCATCTAGCTTCTGTCGTACATATCGTTCCCAACCTTTAATGATTTGTATTTCATCAAACATCAGGACTCTATTACCTGCTTCTGTAATCAATTGATCTAACTTCTGAAAGTCAGATATCTCAAAATCATATAGACGGGGATCATCGAAATTTATATAAAGTGATTCTGTGTGCTTCTTTTTCAATAATTGGTGAAGGAGAGTGCTTTTTCCGCATCTGCGTACACCGGATACAATTAGTGCATAGTTATCAATATCAGGTAAAGTACAGAGGCTGTCTCTGATCATCCCTTCTTCTTTCGCATGCAAGTTTATTTCTTGTTGGCGTATAATTTCTTTTAGAAAGTCTTTTTGTATCATGGCGTTTCTTCTTTAATGCAACAAATATAACTTTTTATATCCATATTATCAAATAGTTTCCAGTCATAATGGAAACTATCTTCCAGTATGAATGGATAATAGTTTCCAGTCGTACTGGAAGCTATCGTAAGGCGCTGATTCTCACTTATTCTTTATGATAAGAATGATCTTTCGGGAACTCTTCTCCTTCCCATGCTTTTTTCGAAGTCCAGGATTGTGAAGCATCCGTCCAGAAGGGATCATCGGCAGACAAACCTAGCGGGAGGAAAGCAAGCGATGCCATATACAAGCTGCCGTTATTAGTGTAATAATCGGAAATACCGGGCTGGGAACCGTTGAATCCTAGTGTCAGAAAACCTGCCGCATTGAAGTTGCGACCGTCTCCGAACATACGTTGGATGACAGCCGTCATGGCTGCGCGTACCTGTCCGTTTGATAGTTCTTCGGGAAGCCAGTTGCGCCACGCAAGCAAGGCTAATGTCTGCAAGGAGCCGGTACGGTAAGTGATAGAACGTCCGAAAACAGGCAGCGTACCTTCCGGAGAGATGAGGCGTTCGAGGATTACTCCGAATCGTTGGGCACGTTTGATCGCTTCATGGAAGTTGCAGCCGGGCATATTTCCTATCTTCTCACGTTTGCCGGCTTCGGTGATTACCTCCAGTGCTTCTATATACATAGGGTGTATGACGAAGCTATTGTAATAGTCGAATGCGAAACGAGGTCCGTCCGAGTACCAGCCGTCACCTACGTACCATTCTTCTATCTTACGCAGAGAGGAACTGATGCGGTAAGTGTCACTGGGTGCACCTGCTTTCCGAAGGAAGGACTCTACGGTGGCGCTGAACAACAGCCAGTTGCTATAGGAAGGATCGACCCGTCTGAGATCCGTAAATTCGGCGATATACCGCTGCTTGGTGATACTGTCCAATGGCATCCATAAGGCATCATAATTTCTCAGGAAACTTTCTGCCAGGAAGGCGGCATCCACCAAGGTCTGATTCTCTTGACGCCATAACAGATAATCGGGGGAAGCGGGATCTACTGCGTTAGCATAGCTTTTCAATGCCCATTCCCGCAGTTGTTTGCGTTGGAGTCCTTCCGGAGTTTCATCGTCGGGCAATGACAGCCACGGTGCCAGTCCCGCCATCAGACGCCCGAAGCATTCCATATAAGTGACGTTCTGATTGCGCCCGTCCCATGTCGGGCTTAATTCTACGAGCATATTCTGTTTCAGCAGACCTTCGCTCATGTTGCTTAATACAGGAGCAGCCATCCGGTACATTACGTCGCACCAGATTTCTCTGTCACTTTTCTCTGTTTTCTTTTTGGCACTGATACTTTCTGTCGGGATCAGCAGAATCATTAATAGTAAGATCCAATGAAGTCTTTTCATGTATTGCCTTATTTTTAAGATTAAATCTACGGCTATGGAGGCATAGCTGAAGCGTATGGCAAAGGTAGGATTATTCCGATAGTGGGGCAAATACAATTTTAGCATTAACCAATACTTTTGCGTTATTTATCAGATACTGATACTTTCTTATGCAAAATGACTGTGGGATAATGGTTATCACCGGATTTGTTATACATTTGTCCGGTAAACAAAATGATTACTATGAGAAGGAATTGGATAGGTAGCAGCATGATAGTTGCACTCTTTACTTTATTGGCAAGCGGATGCGGTCATAGTCAACGGACGATGGAATTTCGTGGGATTTGTGTAGATGACCCGCAGGGAGAAAATGGATTATACAACCCGGGAAGGGGCTTTCGGTTGGAAACTGCGGTGGATGTGCTGCACGAAAAGGACACTCCTACCAAAGAACTGAATGAATTGTCTGCTAAATATGTAGCAGATAGTGTTTCACTCTCACAGAGCTACTTTTATCTGACTTATTTAATAGGTAAAGAGCTGTCTGAAGAAAACTTCCGGACTATGCAGGCATATTTTGATGAACTGCAAAAGCAAGGGAAAAAGGCCGTACTGCGCTTTGCTTATGAACGGGACTTTATGGGACGGTCGCCTGTCGGTCCTACGGGCGAACAGATACTGGCGCACTTGGATCAATTAAAACCTTTCCTGGAGAAAAATAAAGATCTGATTCTGGTCGTACAAGCCGGAATGATTGGCGCGTGGGGCGAATGGCACAGTTCGGTTCAGGGACTGGAAAACTCGGAAGAGACAAAGGCTGCCGTATTGGAGAAACTGCTTTCTGTGGTTCCTGCGGAGAGAAATGTACAAGTAAGGCTTCCGGAATTTAAGAATCTACTGAAAGATAAACCGGAACTTTACAAGAGACTTTCTTTCCATGATGATTTCATTGTCATACGCCCCGACAGATGGGATGCCGATATGCATGAAGGGACACCGAAGTTCGATCAGATAGTGGAGGAATCTCCTTACCTCGTGGTAGACGGTGAACTGCCCTGGGGATTCTGGAGTGTGGGTGCTGATCCGGACAGTCCTTCTGCCGGATGGATTATTGACGGTATGCAGGCGGCGAGACGTTTATTCCTCCAGCATTATACTTCACTAAGCATCATACATAATTATAAGGAGCAACATCCCAACAACCGGTTTGACGAGAATAATCCGCCCGAATACTCCATGGTGGTCTGGAAGAAAACGATGATAACGGAAGACGCCCTCCTCCAGCATCACATGCCGGTGTCCGACAGCTACTTCCGTAAGAAAGACGGAACGAAGGTAAAACGCAATGTGTTCGATTATATACGCGATCATCTGGGTTACCGGATTGAGCTGCAATCACTTCAGCTTCCTTCCAAATTAGTGAGTGGAAAGGAGAATGTCTTGAAACTGAGGTTGAAGAACAGAGGTTTTGCCACCGTATTTGGTGAACATCCTGTTTATTTCGTATTGATTGATGATACAGGAGAGGTTACGGAATTTCTGACCGATGCCAATCCAAAGAACTGGCAACCATTCGAACCAAAGGATTCTACCTATACTTCGCTGACGCATACAGTGGATGTATCTCTTGAACTTCCCGCCTCGGTGACTCCCGGAACTTATAAGTTAGGGCTGTGGATACCGGACGGATCGGACAGACTCCGATATAATCCTCGTTATGCCATCCATTGTGCCAATGGAGATACGGACTGGTGGATTTCTAAGGATGGAAAGTATGGTGTGAATGTATTGACTGCGGTTGAAGTGGAATAAATGATTTGTTTCTATGATAAAAGTGAAAGGCTTCGGGTATGATTACCAGAAGCCTTTTATTGTTGGGTATGGATTACCTTATCAAGAATTATAAATCAGCACCACCGTATATGCCACATAGCAAAGTATCATAATACTTCCTTCTATCCGCGTAATGGTCCGCTTGGCAAAGAACAGCCCGAACAGCCAGAGCAGAATACTGGAACCTACCAGTGTAAACAGGTCGAAGTTTGTAATTCCGCTAAGATGGAGGGGCGTGATACTGGCGCTGCATCCCAATACAAAGAAGATATTGAAGAGATTACTGCCGATTACATTTCCGATAGCCATTTCCGGATTCTTTTTCAGTGCGGCGACGATGGAAGTGGCAAGCTCCGGCAGGGAAGTTCCTCCGGCTACCAGCGTTAATCCGATAATGGATTCGCTGACTCCCATGCTGCGGGCAATCCCTGTAGCCCCGTTGACGAACAGCTGACCTCCATAGATGAGTGCCGCCAGTCCGCCAATGATATAGAGAATGGATTTCCACCACGAAAGCAGCTTGATCTCTTCTTCCGGTGCCGTGTGCTCCGGTACTGCCGGTTCCGGTGCAGCGGAGGATTTTGGGAAAGCGATGGCAAACGTATACCCCATGAAAATGGCGAAGAAGCAGAGTAAAAGCAGACCGTCTACTCTGTTCAGTATATTTTCTGTGGCATTATCGAGGAATATGTCATTGGCGCATATCAGCAATACCACAGAAGAAAGGATACAGAGCGGTATCTCTTTTCGTAAAGTGTTCCGGGTGATGACAATCGGAGCGAACAGTGCCGTACATCCCACGATCATCAGCGTATTGAATATGTTACTTCCCACTACATTACCTATGGCAATGTCCGCGCTTCCTTTCAGGGCTGAAGCGACACTCACCGTCAGTTCCGGAGCGGATGTGCCGAAAGCGACAATGGTCAGTCCGATAACGATGGAAGGTATGCGGAAACGCTTGGCTACGGAAGCGGCACCGTCTGTCAGTCCGTTAGCTCCTAGTAAAATGAGAATTAATCCTCCGATAAGTAATAGTATATTCATAATTTTTCTCTTTTGGGGCAAAGATAATCATTTAGGGAATTGTAATGTCAAAAACAATCCGTATGTTTGCCATGTTTATTAAAAAGTGAAATTAAAGTTAATTCACCTAACTTGGAATCATTCTATATGGATATGAAAAAAATAAAACGGTTTACATTGCTGCTGGTGATGGTTTCCCTTGCAGTGAATGTACAGGCGCAACTGGAGCAGGCAGTCAAGAAGATTTTCGCCGGAGATACAGTAGCAACGCATCCAGTCTCTTTGCATCGGGATTCTGATTCTGCCCGTGTGGCAAATCTGCAGAAATCACTGGAAGAAGCGCGGCTCAATGAAGCCAATATGCGTATGGAGATGGAGCAGATGAGGCTTCAGATGCTGTCCGCCGATTCGGTGAAATTCTCCCAGCAACGGCAGCGTATCGACTCACTGCGTCAATTCACGAAAGGAATACCGGTAGTTGCCGAAGGGGATACCCTGTTTTATCTTTTTACAAAACGGGGCGGATACACTCCCCAGCAACGGGCACAGATGACCGGTGCCGCTATCGAAGAGATAGGAAAGCGTTTTAATCTCCGTCCCGATTCCGTTTCCATCGACCATTCGGATATTGTGTCCGACCTTATGTACGGCAACAAAGTACTGCTGTCCCTTACTGACCAGGATGCTTTGTGGGAAGGAGTATCCCGTGATTCTTTGGCTAAAGAGAGGCGGCAGAATGTAATCACTAAGCTGCATGAGATGAAGGCGGAGCACAGCATTTGGCGAATGGCGAAGCGTATCCTTTATTTTCTGCTGGTGATTGTCGGTCAGTATCTTCTTTTCCGTCTGACCAATTGGGCATTCCGCAAACTGAAAGTGCGCATCCTGCGTCTGAAAGATACGAAGATAAAGCCTGTGTCTATTCAGGGATATGAGTTGCTGGATGCTCAGAAGCAGGCTAATCTGTTAGTCTTTTTGGCAGGCATCGGGCGTTATATTTTAATGGGGATACAATTGTTGATCACTGTCCCTTTGATTTTTATCATCTTCCCGCAGACCGAAGGACTGGCATACCGCTTGCTGGGTTATATCTGGAATCCGATTCGGAAAATCTTTGTGGATATTATAGACTATATCCCCAATCTGTTTACGATTGTTGTTATCTGGTACGCGGTGAGGTATCTGGTGCGTCTGGTACTTTATCTGGCACGTGAGATAGAAGCGGGGCGTCTCAAATTCAACGGCTTCTATCCGGATTGGGCAATGCCGACCTTCCACATTGTCCGGTTCCTGCTCTACGCATTTATGATCGCGATGATTTACCCTTATTTGCCGGGCTCCCAATCCGGTGTATTCCAAGGAATTTCGGTCTTTGTCGGATTGATAGTCTCGCTCGGATCAAGTACCGTTATCGGAAATATTATTGCCGGACTGGTGATTACTTATATGCGCCCGTTCAAGATGGGCGACCGGATTAAACTGAACGATACTACCGGCGATATCATAGAGAAGACGCCGCTTGTCACCCGTATCCGCACTCCGAAAAATGAGGTGGTGACGGTGCCCAACTCTTTTATCATGTCTTCGCATACCGTGAATTATAGTACATCGGCACGGGAGTATGGCTTGATTATCCATTCGGAGGTATCCATCGGTTATGATGTTCCCTGGCGCCAGGTCAATCAGATACTGATTGATGCTGCGTTGAATACGCCCGGAGTAGTGGATGATCCGCGCCCGTTTGTGCTGGAGACTTCGTTGAGTGACTGGTATCCGGTGTATCAGATCAATGCTTATATCAAGGAGGCGCATAAGATGTCTCAGATTTATTCTGATTTGCATCAGACTATTCAGGATAAGTTTAATGAGGCAGGAATTGAGATTATGTCTCCGCATTATATGGCTGTCCGTGACGGGAACGCCACAACTATGCCGAAGGATGATCTGAGTAAGAGTAACCCTGCGGATACTGCTAATCAGAGTAACCAATCAGAGTAATATAAGCTCATTACTTAATGAGCTTGTGATTTTCTTTGCATCTGTCGGGGCAAAGGATTACTATAATAAATCAGGGCGCCCCCTTCATCGCGAAGGAGACGCCCTTTGTCGTGTGTGTTTTTTCTGAGAGTAGAATTTTTTTCTTTAATAGAGAACTTATTTCTTTCGGGTCACTGTATAAAGTACATTTCCCTTTTTATCTATCATACGCAGATTAAGCTCCTTCTTGTCGATAGAGCAAACGGAGAAACCCGGTTCGGGGCTACAGAACTTTGTACCTTCGATGGGTTCTACCTTGCGTGCGAGGGAGGCGGCGGAGTTGACCACATAGTCAATATCGCTTCCCGGTATACGGATATGCTGGAAGTTGTGGATATGACCGCAGATGTACATATCTACGTTGTGCTTGCGCAGGATACTGTCTACGCGTTTCTGCATATCAAGCCGCTCGCTTTCCTCTTTCGGGGTGTAGGCATAGATGGGGTGATGACCGGCTACGATGATCCAGTCTTCCTTGGCACTTGCCAGTACAGATTCCAGCCATGACAGCTGTTTGCTGATGTCCTGCTTGCAGGCATCCGGATATTTATCGCTTTCATTGCGGTATTTATCAATCAGCGGAGTGGTGTCTATCCAGACGATGCGGATAGTAACTCCTTTTTCTTCGAATACCTTGGTGTAATAACGGTCAGGCATCGACCAGCGGCGGCTGATGTTCGTGTAGTCCAATACTGCCTGAGTGCTTCCGCGGTATTCGTGGTTGCCTAAAATGGAGAACCAGTCGATCATCAGTTCGGGGTGGGAGTAGATAAGCTCGTAGTTGGTCATCCACAAAGGGTCGTTCACGCTGCGCACTCCGTCGAAGTGATGAACGTCTCCGGTGGCTAATACAAATTCGGGGCCTATCTCTTCGCCCATTGTGCCCATCAGTTCGGCGATTGGCTTTTGGTCATAGTAGCCGTTACGGCCTAAATCATTGGCTACATAGAAGTTAAACTTCTTGTCAAAGATGGAATAATCCGTTAGCTGTGCGTGGGCGAATGTAAAGACGGAAAGGAAAAGAAGAATGAATAAGCTTTTTATCTTCATATTATATTGATTATTAGTTGTTTATAATTGTTGTTATTGAAAGACTGAAATTCTCTGTTTTTTTGGTTTTAAAGGAAGGAGGCGTTGGTTTAAAACCAAGACCCCGTTTCTTTAAAACCAACGGGGTGTTCCATTCTTAGGAACGGAGGTTTTCGCTTTTCGCATTGTCAGAAGTTAACTTTTACGCCGGCATTAATCTTTACACCGTAGTACTCCGTCTGCATGGTGCGGTCTTTGGTTCCCTGATAGTAGCGAAGAGGCTGGTTCAGCAGGTTGGTGGCGTCTGCATAGAACGTGGTCTTTATCTTCTTGCCGAAGGTGTAGCTGGCGTTCAGGTCCATGTAGCTCACTGCGTCATAGTAACGGTCGAGGGCTGCCACTTCTCCCATTTCGTCGATGAAGCTCGAAGCGTAGTTGTAGGAGAAGCGTACGTTGAAACCTTTCTTTTCGAAGTAAAGGGAAGCATTGGCTGTATGTTCGGGTGATCCCGGCAGGGACAGGTCTTTCTCGTTCTCACGACCTTCGAAGTTGAAGTTGTTCACTTGGGTGTGGGTGTAGGTGTATGTACCGTAGAAACCGATACATTTCAGTGCGGGAGCAATGAAGCCGAAGTCGCGTTGATAGGCCAGTTCTACGCCTAGCAGGTCGGCGTCGCCGGCGTTTTTGGGTTGGGTGAACTTCTTGTATTCGTTGTTCTGATAGGTGTAGTCACCGATGACCTGATCGACGATAAAGTCATTGATCTTCTTGTAGAAGATGCCTGCGCTGATCAGACCGACACTTTTGAAGTAGTAGTCTGCGCTGAGGTCGAAGTTGTAGGAGATGGTCGGGGTCAGGTCGGAGTTACCCATCACCAGTTCGTTGTCGCTGCGGTTGATGTTGACACAGGGGATCAATGCGGAGTATTTCGGGCGGCTCAGTGTCTCGGTGAACGAAGCGCGGAGCTTTAAATCGTCGTTCACATCGTATTTGAACAAGAGGCTGGGGAGCCAGTTGACATAGCTGTTCTTATGGTTTCCGGTAGGTTCGAGGGTTTCTGTCTCGTCTTTGTCGTCGGCTACGTTCCAGTTCCAGCCGTCGTATTTGATGTGGGTGGCTTCCATGCGTAAGCCTGCCATCATTTTTATCTTTTTTCCCAAGTTCTGGTCGAAGCGGAAGAAGGCGGAAGTTACGTTCTCACGGGCGTGGTAGTTGCCGGAGGATTCTTCGAGCACCTGTTCGCCTTCCATACTGCTGAGGTCGAGTGAGCCCAGGTATTCTTTGGATACGAAATCGGTCGCCTTATATTGGTCTCCCGGCATATATCCGTCACGAATCTGGCTGGTGAGGTTGTTCATGTAATCCTTGTCAAAAGCGTCCTTGTACGCATCTGCGTAATCATAGCAGAGGGTGTTGCGGTCTTTGGTCTTGGAGGCGTACTTTGCTCCGAACCGCAGGCTGTTGCCATAGATGCCGTTTGTCAGCGGAAGTTCGAAGTCGACTTTGAACTTCAGGTCTTTTTCGTAGATTTCCTGGTTGCTTTCGGTCAGTTCCTTCACTTTCCATTTGCCCCTTTCGCCGTCTGTTTCTCCGTTGTGCAGGTTGACGTCCGTAGTCACGTAAGGGAAACGGTCGCCGGCATCTACGACGGTAAAGCCGAGGAAGTCCTGTTTCAGGCTGAAGTATCTTTCGTTCGGACGGTCTTCGCTGGCACGGGCGTAAGAAGCTCCCCAGTTGACGGATAGCTTTCCGAACTGATGTTCACCGCTCAGGCTGAGGTCCATTGTTTGCTGTAATTCCAGACGGGCATTTCTGTTGTCGGGTGTTCCTCCTTTTGTCTCGATCTGGGCGGATTGCTGCATGTCTCCTTCATCGTCTAGTCCTGTCTTATCCAAATCTTTATAGGTGACGCGGTAGCGGTTTTCCCAGTCGTGGCGACGGTTGTAGATACCTTGCAGCGTCAGCCGGTGGTTCGGGTTGATGTCGTAGTCGAAAGCCAGTGAGTAGCTTTGGCGTTCGCGGGTCACGTAGTACTGGCGTTTCTGTGCTTCCACCATGACTACCTCGCCTTTTTTGTTGACGTCATATTCAAACTCCACATCGTCCGATCCTGACGGAGCGTTCTGATAGGAGATGGCGGCCATCATTCCCAGTTTGTCATTGAAGAAACGGTCGCCGTAGGTAAATCCTAAGTTCAGCTGTGCTTTCTGGCTGATCCAGTTGTAGCCGGTTCCTGCTGTGGCGCTGAACATCCGTTTGTAAGGAGTGCTTTTCGTCACCAGATTGATGGAGCCGCCGATGGCATCTCCGTCCATATCCGAGGTAACGACTTTGTTCACTTCGATTGTCTGCACCATGTCGGCGGGGATAAGGTCGAGCTGGACATTACGGGTATCGCCTTCGGCAGAAGGGAGGCGGTTGCCGTTGATGGTCACGGAACTGAGGTCGGCGGAGGTGCCGCGGACTTGTCCGAAGCGGGCTTCCCCCTGGTCGTATTGTACATTAATACCGTTGATACGTTTGAGGGCGTCGCCGATATTGGAATCAGGGAACTTTCCGACCTGATCGGCTGAAACGACATTGGTGATTCCGAGGTTGTTCTTTTGTGAGTTGATGGCGCGGCGTTGTCCCTGGAAGGCGCCGCCTACCACTACTTCCTGCAGTTCGAGCCCTTCATTGAGTACGACGTCCTTTTCGAGCGTCTTTCCTGCCGGAATGGTGATTTTCATTTCGACGGGAGAGTAGCCTACGTAGCTGACTTTCACGGTGTATGTGCCCGGTGTGAGATTGGCGAATGTATAATAACCGTTGACATCACTTGTCACTCCGGTATGTAGTTTTTCGATGTAGATGGAGGCTCCCGGAAGAATTTGCTTGGAAGTGTCTACTATGCGTCCGCGGATCGTACCCTGTCGGGCTACGTTTACTTTTTCCTCTGCAAAAGTATTTCCGCTTGTACTCATGATTAAAAGAGTCAAAGAGACTAATCTGAGAAATCGTTTCATAAATGTTAGCGTGCGTTAATTATTTGCTGCAAAAGTAGAGGTTTGACGTTTCTTGCTTTTTACAGTTGATTGAAGAACGCGTAACAAATATGCTACGATTGTGTTACGCAAGAAGGGCGCCCGCCTGCGGACCCCCTTCGATACCTAACCCGATAAAAAGTTATCTTGAATGTATCTGAGATACGATCAATTCATTGGAATTTCGATACGTTCGCCCGTAACGGAAACGGCGCTTAACCGGAAACCATTTTTCCAGCGAACCGGAATCGTGAATGTGTCTGTTGACGACGGGGCATTTTCGCCGCTGCAGATGAGGATGAATTTGCCGGTTTCATCTTTCACTTCGTAAGTCACTACATTGGTCCAGTTCTTGATCGTGATGGTCTCACCGTTGTAAGTCACTGTATTATCGCCGGAACCTACCGTAAATGTCTTGGGAGCATGAGTGGCATTCTCTCCTTTGATGATGGCGGGTTTCGTTTTATACAGTTCGTACGTATTATCCGAAATGTATTCTAGAGCGACATCCGGACGGGTGCCTCCCAGTGCGTTTACTTTCTGTTTGAGAGCGTCTATCATGTCTTGTGTCACGGTCAGCTGCTTTTTCCCGTAGTCGTCCAGTTCCTTGTCGACCGGAGTCAAGAATCCCCATTTGGTGAAGAAGTCGAGTAAGTTCATACCGGAAATCTTGGAGCAGGCATACACAAAGTCGAGCTGAATTTCTCCATGAGTCATTCCGGTGTAGTCTTTATTACGGGCGTATTCATATACCTCCGGATAAAAACCTCCTTTGTCCGTCTGTTGCAATGGAGTCCTGCCCAGTACTTTCCCGAAATAGAGTTCCAGTTGCCAGAAGGGAACGAGCTTACAGAATACATCGTTGGCATTATTCTTTCCCAGATTCTGGAAGTCGGCGTGCGGGCTTCCGGTGGCGATAATCCCACTCCATGCTTTGGAGTATCTGTTTCGGTAGGTGATTCCCATGTCTTCGACCTGTATGCGGGAGGGCTGGCCGAAAATGGTGGTCTGTATGTACTCGGACATGATGTTGTTCGTCACTTCCGTGTTGCCGCCCCACAATACTCCCGGACGGGTCTGATTGCAATGTCCTATCTCGTGTGATGGTCCCCAGCAAGCGCTTGTCTTCAGCTTTTCCGGACTACAGATTTCATTCATTGTTGTTCGGTTGTAGGCTGTGTGATAGGCTGTGGCGTACATATAGGACTTATACATGACATTCAGATACATCCGGTTTCTGAACATCTTGTCATATTTCTCCAAGCCCAGCAGCTGTTGCTCGCTGTACACGATCTTGTCATAAAGGTCTATCAGTTCATCTCCCTTGGAACCTGTGTATGTCCGGAGGTCACTCGTCTCGAAAGTGAGGTGGGCATATTTCCCCAGTACGTCAAAATACCGGTTGGTTGCTTTGTTGAGCAGTTCCGACCAGCGTCCGTTATGCTCCGGGTTTTGAGAGTCGAAGTAGCCGTTCACTTTTCCCGATGCAAAATGGATTTTGACAGGGGCCGCTGCCGGATCGTCCAGCGTTTTTGTGACATACATCACGTACACCAGTCCTTGCTCGCTGATAGAAAGCTTGTTGATTCCCTGATTCAGTAAGTAGGTCACTCCGCCAAAACCGTCATTCTCTGGTGCATCCAGATTCTGTACCCGCAGTCCGATGTCATATCCGTGTGTGTCTCCCACCAACACAATCAGGTTTTCACCTGCCTTGACCGATATTCCGGTCGGATTGTCCAACTGGCTGTAAGGGTTGGTCTTGTGGGGTTCCGACTGGATATCCGGATTGGGGTATGCCTTGAACTCGCTGATACGGAATTCTGCGGGATACTTGCCTTTAATCATATAGTAGGCTATATTTTTAAAGAACGGGTATTCGCACTGCGCTATGTCATCTTCCGTAATACCGGTTTTCAGTTCACTGCAACTTGCGTCTGTGAAGAGAGTCGAATAATCAAAGTTCACGGGATTCTTTGCGTAGAATTCCATTTCGGCACATGAAGCAAATCCTTGTCCGTCGCCGGAACCGCTCTTTACGATGAAACGGAAAGACTTCGCCTGTATCGTTTGGTCAAATGTTACTTTGCCTGCCGTAGCCGAACCTTGAAAATCCTTATCAATAAGTTTTGTGAATGTGTGACCGTCTGCTGAATATTGTATTTCTGTATCTTTAAATCTACCATTATTTCCGTTGTTGCGCGGATGATATATCAAATAATCGACATCTGTGACTGTTTCAAAATTATAGGTTAATGTGATGGGGAAATAGTTGCTTGCACCATTACTCCAACTGGAATGATAAAGTGTCGAATAATCTCCGTCAAAAGACTTTTCGATGTTGCTGCCGGGTTGAAAAGAAGAAGCCGTCCCGCTCACTATTTTGATTTTGATATCACCTTTTACGTCCTCTCCATTGCCTTCGGCAAATTCGTTGAGACCTTTCTGGGTAACAAATACGAATGCGCTTACAGGTTCTGCCTGTTCCGTATCGGGATCGATAGTCGGTAATACTTCTGTTATTTCAATGTTGCCATGACGTTGACTGTCAAGTCCGGTCGCTTTCACCATATATCTATGGGGGGTGGTGACTGTGGCCGGTGCACGGCTGGCAGGTTTTGCGGTAATCCATTCCGGCAAAGTGATGGCTACTTCTACATTTGTCGTCACGTTAAACTGGATTTCTCCACCGATAACACCTACCTCAAAGCTGGGCTGGTCAACCAAAATGGCTGCTTCGTATCCCAACTGGCGTACTGTGATTGTCTTTGTCTGGTCGGCAGCTATAACGGTAACGGTTGCTTTGCGCACGTATCGTTCGTCACTTTCGTCTACAGATATTTTCAGTGCCTTCCCGTCTGCAGACGGGTGGCACCAATTTTTATCTGATTTGACGGTCCAGATATCCACATTGGTAGTAACAGCTACATTCTGGCTACCGGACTCACTATTGAAATCAACTGTCTCTTTTCCAACGGTTAAATTGGGGGTTGAAGAGCCGTCATCGTCAGAGCATGCCGTAGACAGGCATGGCAGCAACGATAATAGAAAGAAAAGCAGTATATATTTCTTCATTCTTTTTTTATTCGAGTACGACCATTGAACATTGATAGATTTCTAGTTCTCCTAAAGCAAAATAAGGGGTTCCCTTCGTGGTCTCTGTCACTTCGAACCAAAGATAGCGGGAAGGTTTTGACAGCGGAATTATCTCCGAGTTATACACTTCGCTCACTCCGTTAGGAAGCCCTGTTAAGGTAGTTTCCTTGTGGGTGCCTGCCTGTGAGATATCCACTGTATTGCCATCAATTTTCTTGACGCCATCAAACCATTCTGCTGGATTATAACTATCACTTGTATATAAGTTGATCGTTTTCCATGAACTATCGTTCGCACGGTTGGTATTAGTCGAACGGAATTTAATAGCGCTGACTTCTTCGCCTAAATCTACTACCAGATAATGTGGCATTTCCACTAGTGAGCTCCACCACGAGTGGAAGAAGGTTGCTATATTTCCGTCTACCAGGTCTTTTATCGGACGGGTAGGAAATGGAGCATTCGTCCATATTTTTTTATAGTCCAGATCTATCTTTACGGGAGTGCCGAAAGTAGGGTTGGCTTTTTCTGCCTGAGCCGTTATTTGGTGGCTGGGCCCTGCCGTATTGCCACGATTGAAGGCTTGTACAGTAAAGTCTATTTCACCGTACTTTTGGAGCAGATTGTCTATTACCAATTCGCTGGCGTATTGGCTGACTTGTTTTCTGTATGACTTTCCTGTGGCTCCGATTGTATATTCTATCTGTACATAATATAAGTTTTCATCGGCAGGGTTGGTCCAGCTCAGGGTAATCTGTCCCGGAGCGGGAGTCGCTTTTAGATTTTCGATGTCGCTGGGTACCGGATAGGAATCTTTGTCATCGCTGCAAGACCAGAGCATGGCTAATCCTCCGATAAGACATATCGTTATAAGTATCTTTTTCATGATCAGATTGTTTTTAATAATTGTTATTCATCATTGATTAGTAGCCCGGATTCTGCACCATGTTCGGGTTCTTGCTTACTTCACCTGCCGGAATAGGCATCAGATACTGACGGGGTGCATCGAATGTACGCTTGTCCTGTATTTCCACAATCTTGGCGAAGTCTTCCATTGTCTCGGCAAGAATGTTCAGACCACGTGCCTTGACATTGAAATAAGTTTCTCCCATTTTCCAGCGGCGGATGTCCCAGAAATTATGATTCTCCTGATAAAGCTCGATCATACGTTCCTGTCTGACGATTTTCATCACTCTGCCGTCGGGACCGCATTGGCCGTCATAGCTTGTCAAAGGAACTTTGGCATTTGCCCAGCTTTCCAGTACCGGTTTTAGTCCGGCGCGTTCGCGTACTTTGTCCAGATAAGCCATTCCTTTTTCGGGATATCCTTCTTTACCATATCCTACGCAGGCTTCGGCATAGTTCAGGTAAAGTTCGGCGAGACGTATCACAGGCCATGGATATTCTACCGTTGGTCCGGGGGTACCAACGGTAGCTTGTATCCCTGGGTGTACACCTTTTTTGTTCAGGTATCCTGTTTTGGAGTAGTTCTGAGAGCGTGCCGCAGTGACTATCTTTCCGTCATCGGCTCTGACACCGCAGTTTTCTGTTGCCAGAAATCCGGTCAACCACTTGTCTCCTTCAGAACGCTCAGCACCCCAGAATTTGTGATAAGCATATCTTTTATCGTCTGTACGACATTCATAATAACCGTTCTCAAATGCAACCCACGCATAGAATCGGGGTTCGCGGTTCATGTTCATGTATAATGTTCTTTTTCCCGGTTCGGCATAGGTAGTGCCTTCAGGGATGGTTACGATATCCAGTTTGTTGTTTGTATTGAATTCGGGGTCTTCGTCAATCGGTAATCCATTGACTGTGTAGAAGCGGTCGAGCATGGTAATAGTGGGGGCTATACCATTCCACGAGCCACGTGGGAAGAAAGGTATGGATTTACGTTGAATACCATAAGCACCTGCTTTACGGGTTTCGGGGAAAATGACTTCTTTGTAGTTTTCGCTATCCATGAAAGTCATACGAAGTGTGCGTTCTGTCAGGTTGGTCGGTTCCGGATAAGCATTACTTGTAGTACTGGCTATATAGAGCTCGTGACCGGCTCCTGATGCAGCCTGAATGGCATCCCATGTTGCATCTGCTGCACGTTTGTATTTTTCTTCCGAATAAGTGGTCGACATGAGCTGTTCGCCGTCCGGGTTCTTAAAGTCTGTGTAATCAGGGTTCCCATTGAATAATGGTGAAGCGGCATAAAGCAACATACGTGCTTTTAAGCTTTTGGCAATGACGCTCGTGGCACGCCCATAATCCGAACTATTGCGTGTGGCAGGAAGTCTGGTGGCTGCATCGTCAAGTAAGTCGGCAACCCAGTCGATACATTCATCGTACGGACGACGTCCAAGCATATTCTCTGCGGGAGTGTCGAGTGCCGGAAGTTCTTTTACCAAAATGGTCGGCCCGTAACATTTGATCAGAAGGAGGTGGAAATAGGCGATCAGGAAGTCGGCTTCTGCCGTGTAAAGATCGACTTCCTCCTGGCTGATCTTAGGAACGGAGTGGATATTTTCTTTCAACAAATAGCATTGACGTATTCCCTGAAACAGTGTATTCCAATAACTGATAATTGTATTGCTTGAGTCATAAGAACCTTCAGCGAATTTTACGTAACTTTCGGCAAACGGGCTGATCGTTTCGTCACCGGTAAAGTCCATACATGACTGAACCATGTTTGACTGAGGCAGATATCCGTAGCAGGAATATAAATATCGCAGTGCAGCGCGGGGATTGGCAAAGGCATCCTTTTCCGTGGCTGTTTCGTCGGGAACAATATCCAGATAGTTACAGGAAGTATTCAGCCCTGTAATCAATAAGAGGATAAATAGATATAGTGTATTCTTTTTCATATCTTTAAGGTATTATTTGTTGTTAATAGTCATTTGGAATCCAATGTTGAATACGCGCTGGGTCGGATATGAAAGACCACTGCCACCACCCTGTTCAGGATCCCACAGATCGAACGGAGCAAAGGTCATCAGATTAGAACCGCTGATGTATAAACGCATATTCTTATAGGTATATCCGATCTCAGCATTCTTTAATTTCAGGAAGGCACCGTTACGCTCCCAATAGCTGGACAACTTGTTGTTATTGTTATTGGTTTTGCGTGACAAGCGCGGGTAAGTCGCATTGGTGTTTTGATTGTCGGGACTCCAGCGTTCGTCTGCCACCCATGAAAGTACGTTGCGCAGCATACTGTCACCGAAGGGATGGAAATCTTTTACCATGAAGGAGGTTTTGGCTACTCCCTGAAAGAAGAAGGAGAAATCCAGATTCTTCCATTTAATAGAGGGACCGAAGCCATATACAATCTCCGGTACGCCGGGATGTTTTGCCCATACCCAGTCGTCTGTATCTGTCAGGTTATCATCATATCCGTACCAGTCTCTTGAAATATTGATATATTTGATATCTCCCGGAATCACTGCCGCTCCCAATTGTTGTTGGTGGTTGGCAATATCTGCTGCATCAATGAAGAGTCCGTCGGCAATATAAATGGCATTCTTATTGGCACTGACTCCGATTTTTGACTGCCATGGGTATTTCGGTGATTCATCATATTTGGTGATTTCATTATGTGCATACGTGAAAGTTCCTTTGAAACTGACGAACCAGTTTTTGTTGAACTGCTTGTTATAGCTGGCTGCTAATTCAAATCCCTGATTGCGCATAGCTGCCAGGTTGCCGTATACTTTAGTGGTAGCTGTACCCATATATGTCGGAGTGGTCCCTTTCTCCTGGAAGATGTCGCGACGATTTTCGCGAAAGATATCAAAAGTAAGGTCCAGAGAGTGGAACAATTGTAGATCGACTCCGAAGTTAATCTTTTCTCCTACCTCCCATGTAATATCTTCATTGGCATAGCGTTGATAAACGGGACCATTGTAGGTTACATTCTGATTGACACCTGTTGTAAATCCTTTGCCGCCCAGGTCAATTTGAGACATGTAGATAAAACGGCTGCCATTAATCTGGTCGTTACCTACCAGACCCCACGAACCGCGTAGCTTCAATTTAGAAACAACGTTTTTCAAAGGTTTGAAGAAAGATTCTTCACTGATGTTATAACCTGCGGCAATGGAGGGGAACAGACCGAAACGGTGTCCTTTGGCAAAGTTCTCCGATCCATTGTATCCTACGTTCACTTCAGCCATATACTTTCCGGCATAAGCGTAGGAGGCGCGTGCTGCAAGACCTTGTTTGCGTTGAGGCAATGAACCGATAAAGTTACCATCGCCCGGTGTGTTGTTAACAAGTTCGTCCTGGCTATAGATTAGCATCGCATTGACGTCATGTTCACCGAATGTACGGCTGTAATTGACCATTCCTTCCAAATAGAAACGGCGGTCACCGGAATTTGTATTCTTTGCGGTCAGGTTTGTCGTATATTCGTCTCCAATACGGCTTGTTGTGTAGGTGTAGCCACCATTGCCATCGTCTTCGTATCCGGTCAGTGCGAATTTGTTCCACTTCCCTTCACGTTTGTTTTCGGAACTCGACCAGTTCTTGAATGAAGCCAGTGCTTTGAAACTCAGACCTTCGGTGATGAAATCCAACTTCTGGTTAAATTCCAGTGCTGCAATGACTGTGCTTTGGAATCCTTTGTTGTAGCCTGTAGCAGCCTGAGCCACCGGGTTGGTCTGATAGTCGGCGTTGACACGTTCTGTAGCTCCCCATTTAATATAAGGTGTTTCACCGTCATCCGGAAAATATACCGGGAATTCAACAGGTGATGTATTCATGGCATTGGTAAAGATGGCTCCTACTCCCTGGTTAGGAGTAGTCATGTCACGCAACTGTACGTTCAGGCGCAAGGACAACTTAGAAGAATTGCTCAATTTGGCGTTGATGTTATTCTGGAAGTTATAGCGCATGATTTCAATATTGTTATTATAGGAGAAGAAATCCTTTGAACGATTCTTCAACATACCGGATTCGTGGTTGACAGAGATGCTGGAGAAGTAGTCTACACGTTTACCACCGCCACGGATGTTAAAGTTGAACTTTTCGCTATAAGAAGCGTCTTTGAACAATTCGTCATACCAATTTACGTTCGGATAGATATAAGGATTTAATCCGGCACGTGTTCCGTCAATTCTATCTTGGCTATAAAGCACGTCACCGCTATTGTCATTGTTTACGGCCTCGTTGAAAAGTTCCATGTAAGTGGCACCGTCTACGAATTTAGGGGTACTGGTCGGTTGAGACATTTGTGCTTCCATACGGAAGTTGATAATCGGCTTATCCAGATTCATACCCGATTTGGTGGTTACAATCATCACACCGTTGGCACCACGGGTACCGTACATCGCTGTTGCGGTAGCATCTTTCAGGATAGAGAAACTATCGATAATCTCGGGATCAAGATTATTCAGGTCACTTGAACTTACCTGCACACCATCCAGAATGATTAGTGGATCGGTGACTCCGTTCATGGTCGAAACACCGCGAATCCAAAAGTTGGCGCCATCAGCTCCCGGCTGACCACTTTTCTGGACGGCAATAACACCAGCCAGACGTCCGGCAAATGCAGTAGACAGATTGGTAGAAGGTACCTTTAATTCAGTTGGTTTAATAGATTCAACAGAGCCTACCATACTGGCTTTCTTTTGTCCTGTACCATAAGCTGTGATGACTACTTCTTCCAACTGCTTGGCATCTTCATTCAAATCGATGGATAACACTTTGCGTGAACCGATCTTGATTTCTTTGGGTGTGTATCCTACATAAGAAATGAGAATAACATCCGAAGGAGCAGCCATGATCGTGAACTTTCCGTCAATGTTGGTGATTACTCCTGTAGCAGCCCCTTTGATTTGTACGGAAGCACCGATAATGGATTCACCTGTATTGGCGTCGACTACCACACCTACGATTTCCGACTTTTTCGGTCCCTGACTTTTTTGCTGAACAGTCTCTGCTTTCGCGCTTTTCAAGATAATTTCATTATTCTTGATGACATAGTCAATTCCGCTGTTACTGAATACTTTTCTTAAAACTTCATTAATGTCTCCTTCGCAATCGTAGTCCTTTTTCTCGTCATTGGCGACAACGCCGGACTTGAAGAAGAATGTGTACTGGCTATTTTCTTCGATCAGCTGAATAGCCTGTTGCATGGTGATGGACTGACCCTTGAGAATGATTCTCTTTCCTTGTGCGCCATGAGCGTAGAGAGCCATTGGAAGGAAGCAAATCAATAGAACGGCATATCTGAGTATGCTGTTACTAAAATGCATGTTTTTCATGTTTCTAAAAGGTTAATAGTGAATATATAGATAATTTGTTTTTAATGTATTAATATAATATGATGTCGTTATTTTCTTGTTTCTCTTTTAAATCGAGGCTGATACATATCTTTTCGATGATATTGGTAAGCGGCTCGTCTTTATGTATGGTTCCGTTGAACTTCAGCTTTTTGAGCTTTTCTTCTTTAATTATGATGTTTACATGGTATGAACGGTTGATAAAATTGATGAATTCCTGTAATGGCTTGTTGGTAAAGCGATATTTACTTGAGCGCCAATCATACTCGTTGATATCTATATGCGTACGTACAATTGATTTGGCTTGGGTATTGTATACGATTCGTTCGTTCGGTTTCATCGGCAGTTCTTGCTGTCCTTCTTCTGCCTGGAATTTGATGGAGCCGGTGAACAGGGTAATTTCTGATTCCATGTGTCCGGCTTTGATGTTGAATTCCGTTCCGGTCACTTCAATATGCGATTCCCGGAAATAAACCCTGAAGGGTGCTCCCTGAGCTTTTTTCACTTTAAAGAAAGCTTCTCCTTTTTCCAGGAAGATTTCTCTGTTGTTCAGGAATGACTTGTGATAGCGAATTTGGGAAGCTGCGTTGAGCCATACTTCCGAACTGTCCGGCAACATGACTGCCAGCTTATCATTCATTGGAGCACTGATATTAATGTCGGATGATGAAATATTGTTGGCAATCCAAAAGCCGATAATGAAGATGGCAACAGTGGCAGCGATGGAATATCCGATACGATAGTATTTCTTGTTTCTCTCTAAAGGCTGTTTTTCGTTCCGGCATCTGACCATAATCTTATTGAGTATGGTGTGCGGGGGAACATGATCTTGTATATGAGCTTTAGGAGCTTTATCCCATTGTTGAGACTGAAAGTTAACCATAGGCTTCTCATTGAGAAGCTGTTCCCTTTCGGAAGTTGTCAGTCTGTCGGCTAACATCTTTTTTATAATATTAATGAGTTCTATTGAATTCACGTCTTTGTGTATTAGTGATAATGATCGTTATTGACTTCGGTTACATACTAAATACTCCCCATATTACATTTACCCCTATCGGATATAAAAAAAAATGTGTTTTATTTTTGTATCTTTTAAATAATGTATAGCTTTGTTGTCACTAATATTTGCACAAATATGAACGAAAGAGAAAGAGTATTGGCTATTAAGGGCGGTGATCATCAAGCGTTTATAGATTTGTATAACGAGTATTGGAGTCAGGTTTATGACTTTAGCCGATTGTACATCGCTACAATTGCTGATGCAGAGGAAATTGTTCAGGATGTGTTTGTGAAGTTGTGGGAATCAAGGCATTTACTGAAGGAAGATGAAAATATCAAAGGTTTTCTCTTTATTGTTACCCGAAACATCGTATTTAATAAAAATAAGAAGAGAGTAAATGAGAATCTTTTCAAAACCTCTGTTTTGGTAGCCTATGGAAACGAAGGTTATTATAACTCCACTACTGTGGAGGAAGATTATTGCGCTTCTCAACTAAAAATATTCATTGATCGGTTAATCAATTCACTTCCTGAACAACAAAGAAAGTGTTTCTTGTTGAGCCGTGAAGAAAACCTGAGTTACAAGGAGATAGCCGAGAGGCTTGGTATTAGTCAGAAGACTGTAGAAATACATATGGGTAAGGCCTTGAAATTCTTGAAAGATAAGGTGAAGCGAGGCTGGGAGATTCTATTGTCGCTTCTTTCATTTTAGTTATAAAAATAAGACATTCCTTCTTTCTCATTATTTATATAGTGTCGGAATATACTTATCTTCTTTCTTGCTGTTCTTAGCAGGCTGTTACTTTATCTGTATTTTCAATAGCCTCTTTTCTTTTCAGATAGACTTTCTGAAGTAGTCAGATTATTAATGATGTAATAGAAACTCATGTACTTTTGGCTATAATCAAGTTTGGAGGCTGATAGTAATAAGCTTTGATTCGCAAAAATTATTTAGTAATAAAAATAGTTGGAAAAAAGTTTGGTATAGCAGCTTTTTTTGCACTACATTTATCATTCATCGCTGTTTCAAGTTAGGCGTTTCCATTTGAACAGATAAATCAGACAGCATTCCCCGATCATAGTTATTGTATTTGAAAGCAATGATTAGAATGTAGTTTTCCGATGTGAAATTGCAAGGTAACATAATAAATAAAGCTTTAATTAATTTGGACAAAATGAAAAAAGTACTGTTAACTTTAAGTTTGAGTATCGTTGCGTCGATGGGCAGCTTCGCGCAGAATGAACCTTATAAGAATCCGAAACTTACTCCCGAAGAGCGTGCGGAAGACTTATTAGGGAGATTAACTTTGAAAGAGAAAATAGGATTAATGAAAAATTCTTCTTTTGCGGTAGAACGGTTAGGAGTAGCTCCCTATAATTGGTGGAGTGAGGCTTTGCATGGTGTTGCCCGTAATGGACTGGCTACAGTGTTTCCGATAACTATGGGTATGGCATCTACCTTTGATGATGAAGCAATTGAAAGAGTGTATGTTGCCGTTAGTGATGAAGGACGTGCTAAATTCCACGATGCCCATCGCCGTAATCGCTATGGATATGGAAACGAAGGGCTTACTTTTTGGAATCCGAATGTGAATATTTTCCGTGATCCGCGTTGGGGAAGGGGACAGGAGACTTTCGGCGAAGACCCTTATCTGACTACCCGTATGGGAGTAGCTGTAGTAAAGGGAATGCAGGGGCCGGCAGATGCCGAATATGACAAGGCTCATGCGTGTGTCAAGCATTATGCAGTGCATAGTGGTCCTGAGGCGAAACGTCACTCTTTTGATGTAGAAGACCTCTCTCCCCGTGATCTATGGGAGACTTACCTTCCGGCTTTCAAGGCTTTGGTGCAAGAGGCAGACGTGAAGGAAGTGATGTGCGCTTATCAACGCCTGGAAGGAGAGCCCTGTTGTGGTAGCAACCGGTTGTTAACGCAAATATTGAGGGATGAATGGGGATATAAACATTTGGTTGTAAGTGATTGCGGTGCTATTGATGATTTTTTTGTGAAAGGCCGCCATGAGACACATAAAGATGCTGCCGATGCCAGTGCTTCTGCTGTGATCAATGGAACTGACCTTGAATGTGGTTCGATATATTCGCATTTGGAGGAAGCTGTAAAGCAGGGATTAATCACAGAAGAACGTATAGACACAAGTTTGCGTCGTTTGTTGAAAGCCCGTTTTGCTTTGGGCGAGATGGATCCGGATTCTATCGTTCCCTGGAGCAGAATTAGTATAGATACTGTGGATTGTGATTTGCACAAACAGATGGCGTTGGATCTGGCACGTAAATCTATGGTATTGCTTTGCAATAATGGCGTGCTTCCGTTGGCAAAAACAGGGGCACGTATCGCAGTGATGGGACCGAATGCGGTTGATTCGGTGATGCAATGGGGAAACTATGAAGGTGTACCCTCACATACATATACTATTTTGGAAGGGATTCGCTGCAAGATAGGCGATGTGCCTTTTGAGAAAGGATGTGAGTTACTGGATAATCGGATTTTTGAATCTTATTTTAATGAGATCTCCAACAATGGGCGTCCCGGTCTGACGGCTACCTACTGGAATAATATGAATTTGAGTGGTGATGTCGCGGCTACAAGTCAGATTACTTCTCCGATTAATCTGAGTAATGGTGGGAATACAGTCTTTGCCACAGGTGTGGGCTTATATAATTTTACTGCTGTTTATGAAGGAACTTTTCGTCCGAAAGAGAGTGGAGCTTATGAGTTGCTGATTGAAGGAGATGATGGCTATCGGGTATATGTGAACGGGGAAAAGGTGATTGATTATTGGGGAGAACATGCCAGTGCTAAAAGGGAATATACGTTGAAAGCAATTGCGGGGACAGATTATAAGATCAGAATAGAATATATGCAGGCAGGTGCGGAAGCGTTGCTTAGGTTTGATTTGGGTGTTTATCGTCATATTTCACCTGAGATGGTTGTCGATAGAGTCAAAGAAGCGGATATTGTTATTTTCGCAGGTGGCATTTCGCCGAGTTTGGAAGGCGAAGAAATGTACTCCGTTAACAGTCCCGGTTTTGCTGGCGGCGACCGTACTTCAATTGAACTACCGCAAGTGCAGCGTGATATCCTGAAAGCATTGAAGAAAGCGGGTAAGAAGGTGGTTTTTGTAAACTGCTCTGGTTCGGCGGTCGCATTGGTTCCTGAGATGGAGTCTTGTGATGCTATCTTGCAGGCATGGTATCCCGGGCAGGCTGGCGGACTGGCTGTGGCGGACGTTCTGTTCGGAGATTTTAATCCGAGTGGAAAGCTGCCCGTTACTTTTTATAAAAATACGGACCAGTTGCCGGATTTTGAAGATTACAGTATGAAGAACCGTACCTATAGATATATGACGGAAGTTCCTTTGTTTCCTTTTGGATACGGATTGAGTTATACTACTTTCGATATTTCCAAAGGACGTTTGAATAAGAAAACTATATCTGCCGGACAGGATTTGAATTTTAAAGTCAATGTGAAGAATACAGGGAAGTATGATGGAGCTGAAGTTATTCAGGTGTATGTCCGCAAAGTAGATGATGCGGAAGGGCCGATAAAGAGTTTGCGCGCTTTCCGTCGGGTACCGCTGAAGGCGGGAGAGACTTGTGTTGTATCTATTGATCTTTTGCCAACTACATTTGAGTTCTTTGATCCGACTACAAATACTATGCGTATTATGCCCGGAAAATATGAAATCATGTATGGCAATAGTTCGGATATACCTTCGGGGAATAAATTGAGTGTAACACTTCGGTAATAATATTACTCATTAATGGGGGTGTCAAAAGTCAGTAGCAATAGCTTGTGTATTCACCTACCACCTCCCCCTGCGGGTAGGGGCTGACTAAAAAGAAAGAACTTTTTACAACCATTCCTTCTACAGATACTTGTAGAGGGGGTAAAAATTAACTTTTCGACCTTTTTAGTCAGCCTCATTTAAGATACTGCCGACTTTTTTGCCAGCCCCAGTTTAGTTACTATTGACTTTTGACACTCTCATTTATTTTTCGGGAAATTCAGTCTGGGATTTTAAGGACAGCTGAGTGATCCTTATCCTTTTTTATCGTTCCTGTTTCATATACTGATGTAATGGTGCAGGAAGGGGCTGTGTTGTAATGCTATTACAGACTCAGGCTTTCTCACAGCGGATCAGTACTTTTTGCCCGTTGTTTAAGGTGCTGGCAAACAGATAAGTGTCTCCACCTTCCGACAATTTGATTCGTTTACGGAGTTCGGCAACCGTAGCCGGAAAGTTACGTACTGTGATATTTGCTTTTTTCAAGTCTCCGAGACTTTCTTTTAGTTCTTTTTTATTAAGGCTGCACTGACTAATGATGTGGAAAGCCCTGCCGGGAAAGCTCTCGACCAACACATCAGAAGTATAAAGATGACTGTTAGGATGCAGTTTTTTAACAGGAAATGCGGAGGCGATGCTGCGGAAAGCTCCGGCTTTCAGGAGTGAAGCGTTCGGCTCATAGAGATAATTTTCCAGTACGTTGGTATAGTTGCATTCGCTGCACTGCTCCTGTTCGCGGGTGAATACGAAATGCTGTTCTTCCTGTATCCCCTTGGTAGGGAGATTTACGCAATGGATGGATATTTCTTCTACCGATGCTTGTCCGAGTATCAGTAGTAATTCTTTGCATTCATTATTGGCAGATATGATGTGAACTTTCTGTACGTGTTGTAACTCTTTCAATGCCAATGACAAGTCCAGCATGGGCGAGAGTTTGACCATGACCTGTCCCGCTTTGTTCAGTAAGAGTTCTTCCAGTTCGGCTACATCGGGTTCACAGTCTGAGATGGCAACAGTCTTTCCTCCGTGCTCGTTGCGGCGGGCAGGATCGAGGAAGATGCAGTCTACCGGAGACATAGCTTGCAGATAACTCACTCCGTCCTCGTTCTTTACGTTGATATGGTTTAGGTTCAGGATGGGAAAGTTGTGTGCTGCTATCTCGCAGAGTTCCTGCTGGCGTTCTACGTAAATGGCGGATTTGAATTTGGCAGCAAGGAAAGCGCAGTCTATTCCGAATCCTCCGGTCAGGTCCGTCAGGGAGTTACCTTTTAGAAGGGTTGCTTTGTAGCGGGCGGTGACTTCTGACGAACATTGCTCCAGTGACAGGTGCTTCGGGTACCATATATCATCCATGTCGCTCCATGATGGAATCTTTTCGGCGGCAACTTGTCTTCCTGCTATCTGTGTGATGGCGGTCGGCATATCTACATTCGGGTATTTCCGGGCTTGCAGGGCCAGAGCACGTACATCATCCGTCTGATGTTCGCGGATAAAGAGCTGGGTTTCGGGGGATATTTGCATCATAGGTTGTTTATATTCGGCGTTATATGGTGGTATTCGTTATGGTATTACGTTGTATTTCTTCCGGGCTTCTTCCCGGCTGCAGAAGTTGAAATGCCACCATTCGCTGGGCAATGCACGGAATCCGACGGCTTTCATTACTTTCCTCAATAATATCCGGTTCTGACGTTCCGTTTCGGTGATTTTTCCGTTGCGTATCAGTTCGCCTTCTTCGGTGATGTGTGCTTCTACTCCAAGATGATCTACCTTTGTGCCCATAGGCAACGGTCGCCCCAGCGAGTCCTGAATGCTGATGTCTACCGCCAGGCCGTAATTATGAAGTCCGCCTCCACGGTTGGGGTTGGAGACATATCTGTATTTGGAAGTTCCTTTGACCACATCCCACATTTTTCTCTGTACGGACATCGGACGTGCAGCGTCGTAAATAATGAGACTGTAAGATGGATGCAGTGCCTTCAGTGCTTCTTGTGCTTTTAAGAGGGCATACGCCGCATGAGGATGCAGATAGGCTTCGGACAGGTCGTCATAAAGAATTTCTCCGGTGAAGTTATCCGCTTTTGTGTACATTAGGCTGATGGCGATGCTGTTGTCCAGCTCCGCTATGTTTATTAGTCCCAGAGAATCCATGTAAAGAGCCATCGGGCTTTTCTGATGTTTTGGAACTAGTGTGCTGGCGGATTCATTTTTCTGCGAGGGGGATGTATAAATAGAATCTGCATCAATGGAGTCCGCATGAGCAAAGGATATACAGTCGGATGCTGTACCTTCGGGGCTTATATCTCCGGGTCCTGCGCATATAGAGTCTGTGCACGTTGTTTCGACCTTTGCAGATGTCTTCGTCTCTTTATGCCCCGGTACACAGGAATACCCTGCCAGCAGAAAGCAAAAGACAGATAAACTATATTTCAGCATCATCATTACTCCTTTGGGTTTTGTGTGCCAAAGATACTTCTTTTTGAATTTAGCACCAATAAAAAGCCTTTTTTACGCTGTTTGTTGGATCTATATATCCTGCGCGTTGGACATATATGCCCTGCGTATTGGATATATATCCCCTGTACGTTGGACATATATATCCTGTATGTTAGGTTACTATACCCTGCATGAACGGTAACTATACCCTATATGCAAATATAGTCTGAATACCGGCACACCTTCTTCTGTGATTTATCCGGATTTTCAGCGGTTGATACTGACTATTACTTTTTTTAGATTGGCCGTATTCTTCCATATTTCGAGTAGTTGCAGAATACGTTCATCCGTTACTCTGCTGTTATTGACAGACAACAGTTCCGAATATATTTCCAGCAGCTTCTTCAGTTCCTTGACAGGCTGTTCCGGAAGTTCGGCAATCAGTGATGTAAGCAGCAGCTCCAGTTCCCGGTTGTGCAGTGGGCTGATGTTTATCATTTGCTGTTGTATCAAGTCGGTAAGTCTTTTCAGAGGTCCCCATCCGGTACGTTGGTGCGAACCCAGTATCCTGCCGATACGTGCACTGTCTATACATCCTGTGCTGACACGGTCCGTCCATATTCCGGCGGCATAAGAACGGGAAGTCTTGTCGGCTACCAGCATACAACTCGCTTCTAGCAGATAAGAGGTCTCATGCCATTCGTGCCTTAATTGGTGAAGTGCCTCTATAGTGGCTTGGGTGATACCAACTTCTCTCACTTCATTTAGCATCGGATCATAAATGGCACAGCGGATGCACCATACAAACAATGGTTCCGGTGTATTGGGAGCTAGCCATACAAGGCGGGGCAGATCGTTTTGTATATCGTCATAACGTTCTATCTGTGAATACATTTCCACCAGTAGCGGATGCGGGTCATACGAGTGATAACTCACTCTCTCATCATACTTTCCTTTGTTGACGATGTGGATGTTCTCTCCTTCCGGAACATTGAAACTAAGGGTTGAAGATGTCCAGTTAACCACTTTGTTGTGATAATCAGTATATGAATGAGGCGTTTGGAAAGTCCACCATGAGAAGTTTCCCGTCAGAAATTCGCGTGAGCTTTTGCTATAAGAGAAATCTTTGAATTCAGTATAAACCGTCTCCGGTGATTTGATCAATCCTGCTGTCATCCACCATGAAGGGTGGGCGAAGGGAGCTTGTGGGACTGCATCTTTTGCTCCCATCAAGAAGGAAAACAAATTTTGGTATTCCCCTTCCAATTCCTGAAGGACAGTCGGAAGGTCTTGCGAGGGATAATCATTCAATGCCATCCTCGACAGGGCTATCTGCATATCCATATCGTCCGGCTCGGCATTGGCCTGCTGATATTGTCCGAGTCTTTTTATCAGAACTATGGGGTCAATAAATGTAGGCGTATGCGTAGGAGTGGATAGCATGGGAAGTCGGTTCTCGTTGCTTTCCAAAAGGTCTAATGTCCGGCACAGTAATTGTTTGTGAATAGGTAATTCCGTTCTTTTATTACTCTTCTGGCGGATGGTTATTTTCTGCAGATTGCGATATCTCCACTGACCTTTCTGAAGTTCGTCTTTCTGCACCATTTTCTCGTGCAGGGTGCTCAGTTCTTTTGCTTCTATGGGGAAACGCTTGATTAATAGTTTTGCATAGTCGATAAGGAACGTTGCCATCATAGAATCCGATATTCCGTTGCGTGAACTTCTGCCATTGATAAGTAACTTATAGGCACGTTGAAGAACAGGTGTCCATTGGCTGATATGTTTCGCTTCCAGTTGCTCATTCCATTCTACCAACGCATTCAGGAAAAGGTCGAAGTGGTATAGCTCATTGGAATCTAGTATTTGGCTGGCCAGAAATATCAGGTCTTCGATGGAAGTAATTTCCTGTATCCGGTTGTCTTCCCGAAGGATGGGTGGCATCGGTTCATAGTCGAAGGAGGCGACACTTGGCTGCTCGTCAAGAGTAGTCAGCAAGACTTTATCGGTAGATAAAGCATCTGAGACATTGTCTTTCAGATAAGCTGCCAACTCTTTTTTAGTGCTGGTCAGCATTGTTTCTGCATAAGCAGAGAGTGCTTCTTTCAATGTGGGCGACTCTGTTTCTCCAAATGTTTGAATCAGTTTCACTATCTTGTTCTGAGTAGATTCGTCGCGACTCATCAACCCTTGTGCGGCAGCGCAACAGATGGTATCACGATATTCTTTTTTCTCTTTCGCCAGTTTGCTGAGAACTCCCAGCGTGTTTTGATGGACAGCTTTTACATCCGAAGCGAAGAGGACAGCGGTCTGATCCAGAAAATCATCTGTCAGGAACCGGGGATGGCTGCACAGATTCTTCAGAAGACCGAGGATGATATTGGTCGGTCGGCTATGGGGAGAAGAAAGTGCGGCAAACATCTCCGGCTGTAATGTCAGTTGTTCTTCAACGCTGGGATTGAGTGCCGTAAACATACCGGCAAACCAGCTGCACAGGTTCTTGTTGAAGTTCCGGTTGATTGCCAGCAAAGACTCTTTCAGTACACGCATACGGTCTAACTTTCCGTTCTCGGTGAAGTGCTGGAATGTATAATAAGGATATCCTTTGGCCGGATTGGCGTGCCAGTTTTGCCCGCAGTCATATTCAAACAAATACCAGATGTGCTCGTTGATTGTAATATCCCGCTTTTCTAATACGGGGGTAGTGTGGATATAGTTAACCAGATAACCTGCTATCGTCTGCGGAGAGGGGGAAACGGTGAGAATACCCCTTTCTATCCAGTCCATCAATATCTCGTAGTCCATATTGTAGAAGCCTCCGAACTCCTTACCTTCACCTTCAACGAAATAACTATCCAGCCACGTGGGAATATGCCATGCAGCTATCTCGTTCAGATGCGCTGTGTTTATCCCCCATTCGTGTTTGCGAAATTCCTTGAGGGGAAAAATCACAAGGGCGGCAAGATCAATAATGTGATGCTGTCCCGACGTGGCACGCGTACCGTATGTCCTTTCTTCCAGCTGGACAAACTTATTATAGTATTCTTCCAATCGGCTGAGGCAGGGAATGAGGCTCTCCCGCTCCTCCTGTGTCAGTTTCTGCAGAAAAGGAATGATCTTCTGCCCTTGCTCTTTTTCTACTATCTCGGTAAGCTGTGTTTCTAGTGCAGTCATGGCTATAATTTTGATTGAAGGATATATGATAACAATATCCGTGTTTATAAATTAGTCTACTTTAAATCAATTAAGATCACCTGAAATGATAAAAACCTGATACCAAGCAATATTACCTATTACTTATTACCTGCCTAATGCAGTAACTACTTTTTTCAGATTAGCATTCTTTTTCCACATTCCCAGGCGCTCGCGGACTTTGTCGTCAGTTACGCAATGACCGTTCATGCGAAGCACTTCCGCGTAGAGTTCGAGTAACTGTTTTTGTCCGGTGACCGGATTGTCGGGTAATCCGCCGATCAATACAGTGAGTAACTCTTCCAGTTGTTGATTGTGAAAGGCGCTTCGTTTGTATATGCTTTCATACACTTCTGTGGTGAAGCGTTTTAGCGGAACAATGCCCATATTGATAATTCGTGCTACTATTTCTCCTAGCCGGTGATTGTCTATTCTGTTGTTAGCGATGCCTTCCACCCATAGCTCCGCAGCGTATGAACGGACGGTTTTGTCAACAAAAAGCAGGCCTCCGCCCAGCAACAGTAAACTCATCTCCCGAAGCGGACAGTGAAAAGACAATAACATGCGTAAAGCATTGGCTACACTGCGTTTGCTCTCTTCCTGCGGTGAACCGAAGTCCATGTAGTAGTTGATGATTTGTGCAACCAGTGGTTCCGGCTGGTTGGGGAAGAAGCTGAACAGACGTTCCATATAGTCGGAATCGCCTATATTGTATCTGCTGTTGATGATCAGATGTTCTTGCCAAAGCTGGTGGCTGTTGTGTTCTGCATACTCATGCCACTTGTAGAAATCGAGCTGGAGCAGACGTACATCTGCTGCATATTGATTTTCTTTCTGTGCCGGTTCTTTCCAGCCATAATTTCCTGTCAGGTAATTGTGGGGCAGCGTGTTGCAGGAGAAGTTTTTGAAGGCTTCAAATTCTGTATCCGGCTCTTTCACCAGTCCGGCTGCAAGCCAGGCAGATGGATGATTGTACGGTGGTTCGGGCTGCGTCCCTTTATCTAATAAAAAGAGACAAAGATGCAGATATTCATTATTTAATAATTGTCGGGCGACAGCAATGGCTTCTTCCTTGTCTTCTAAAGCGCAGCGTGCTATGGCCAGCTGAAAGTCCCATGAACAAGGCTTTGCATTCGCTTCCTGATAAACGGCGAGCCGTCGTACAAGTTCGGTGGCCTGGATGTATGCCGGGCTATGTGTCGGAGTAGAGAGTAAAGGTAATGAGTCGCCTTTTTTGATTTTACGGATTACTTCCAGCCACAATTGTTTGATAGGTTCAAAACAGGTTCTATTGCTGTAAGTTGGCTGCCAGTCTGCAAGACGCTTGAAAGCACGTTCGTCGTAGGCTCCTCTGTTTGCGTCTATCCCTTTAAGTCTTTCTTCCAGGCGGGTGAAGATTTTACTTAGGAATCCTTGGTTGGCAGTGTCTTTTTGTGTCCATAAACGTTGATATTCCAGCAGGAAAGTGGCAAGAAAGTTCTCGTATACCGCCCAACTGTTGATAATGATGTTGGCTGCCCGTTGGAATACAGGCTCCATCCGGCTGAAATCTTCTTCATCCAACTGAGGATGGAAGGCGATGAGGGCGGCAATCGTTGTGTCTGTTTCCCAACTTTCATTCATGTCGAACAGGCGGCTGAGCTGGAACAGAAAATCTTCTTTATTGGCAGGAAACGGGATGCGGTTGTCTTCCCGACAAATACGAACCTTTTCTTGGAAGGTTGTTTCGGGAAGGCCGGCTTCTTCCGCAGGCTGCTTCATGAAAGAAACAAGTATATCCTGTACGCTCTGGAACATCTCGGGTTGGTAAGATAGCAATGCCTCTTGCAATGTAGAAGAGGATGCGTCTCCGTACTTTGATATAAAGCTGGCAGCTTTCTTTTGCAGGCTTTCATCTTTCTTCAGGAATAGTTGGCAGAGTGGGATGCAACACGCTTCTTTCATTTCGGGGTGCCCGGCAACGATCTGCTCAAAAATGGAATGAATAGTAAGCAGTGAGTTTTTGGGGCTGGAAAAGAAAAGAGTAGTCGCACGCTCGATAAACTCCTGATAGCGGAACCCGCCTTCGGAAGCAATCTTTTTTAGTTGTTGTAACATCACATTCACCGGTTTGGTGTATGGAGAGGTGAACACTTGCATGATTTCCTCTTGCAGGGATATGAGTTCTTCCGCCCTTGGCTGCAATTCTTCAAAGAGTCCGGCAAACCAATTTACCATGTCTTTTTTAAAACTTCGGTTGAAGGTGGAAAGTGTTGCTCGCAGAAGCCGGTTTCTGTCCAGATGTCCGTCGAGCGAGAAACGATAGAAAGCGGCGCTAAAGCTTTCATCCCGTGAGGTGGTCCCTTCTTTATAGGCTGTTTGGGCACGGTCATTATGATAACCAATGGATGATTCCAGTTCGAAAAGATACCAGATGTGTTCTTTCAGGGTGATTTCTCTTTTTAACAGTAAATCGCTGTTAAAAGTGTCTTTCCCTTTAGGAATGGAAGATCTGATACAGATATAACCGGGCAATATTTGTGCGATACGTTTTGGAGAGAGTTCCTGCATATAGCCCATATCTATCAGCTGCATGAGCTGTTCGTAGGATATATTGAAATTCAAGTAACTTTCCGCATCATTTATATACTCTGCCAGCCAACTGGGAGTATAAAGAGAAAGCAATTTGCAAAGTAAGTTGAAGTCTATGTGGTATCCCAGGTCCATTTCTCGTTTATTGCCACATACGAACTGTACGGCACCCAGAAAGCGTGCCCGGTGATGATCGCAAAAAGTTTCACTAAACTTGCCTTTTATCCATTGCAGTTCCCGGATAGTGGGCAGGAGTTTTCTCCGTTCTTTCACTGAAAGTTCTAACAACCTTTTGATAAAAGGTATCAATATCTTTTCTTCTTTCTCCGGAGTATCCACATAAGTTTTGGATAATTTCTCCAACTCGCGTTTCAGTTCTTCCATTGTACAAGTTTCTTTACTGCCAAAATATGTTTGCAGGCTCCCCGTTCTCCCTGATTGCCGCTAAACCAGGTACAGGTGCAACGTTCTTTTGCACTTTCCCTATCCAGAATAACCGTATGTCTTACTCCTCCGCTCCCTGCAACACGTGCTTCTGTCCGGTTTCCGTCATTTGATATAATTTCCACTTTCTCTTCTTCCAATAGCTTCTCGGCAGCCATCATACGCGGATTGAGACTCAGGATGCGCTCTGTCTTAAAAGGCAGGCGACGATAAAAGAAACTATTATCATCCAGATCGAAGCCCAGTAACCCCATAGCTGCCAGTCGTGCAGACAGAGAATCCACCTTATCGAGATCAATGTGCTCCTCAATAGCGAAAAGAGTGGGGTTGAACTGCTGGTTGGCGTAACTGTATTTATCCATCGCTTCTATCCATTTCTCCGGAACGTCTTCAAGCAGGGCGTCCAATGCTGCACCTTCTCCGGAGAATCCGCGCCAGCATTCCCGCGACAGGGAAAGGCTGAAACGAACCGGACCGAAATAGAGTTGCCAAATGGTCGATTGCATTGTCGGATGGACAAAGACTCTCAGCTCGTCGGCAAACGGCAACAGGGGTTCGAGCAGGCGCAGACGATGTACCCCTCCGATACAAACGGCATTCAGACTTTTCACCGGTGAAAAGGCCGGTTTTTGTCCGCGCATCACCAAATAATAGTCACATTTCACGGTTCCTTTGGGGAGTGTCTGAAAGAGTTGCAAAGTCTGTATACGATTGAATGAATACATCCGTTCGGCAACAGACTGGTAAATCTGTACCGTGGTCAGCCCCTTTATCCATTTTACGGGCAGCGGTACTTTGCGTTCTATTACTTTTTCACCTTTATTGTAAAGCCCTACCTCCTTAGGTCCGACTGACATCACTACTTTTTCTTGTTTGCTGATGCTTCCCAGTGCAGAAATCATACCGGCATTGAAGTCAACATTCGTTGTTCCGTTCTCCAGGAACTCTCCGTCGTGTCCGTCGGGCAGTACATCGACTCTGGCATATACGCCTGCACAATTCGAAAATCCTTCGAAGCGTAAACGTTCATTTCCTGCCGTCACAATCGGGTCTTTCAGCATGGAAAGCTGGGCAGGAGTCAGATTAAAACTGGATTGTACCACGTTGGACAACGCAATGAGGCAGCGTGCCGTCATATAAGGTTGTGTCAGCTTCCCCCAAAAGAAACAGGGAGCTTCTTTCTTTTCTATTTCACTGTATTTTGCCAGAAATAATTCGTCCTGATCAGACGAACGTTGTAAGACAGACGGAGCAGCGTATTGATATGAAATAGTATCAGTCATAGATAAATATATAAGTGCTTGTTGGACATTTCCCAAATATAGAAATTAAATCTCAGAATGGAAAGTTGTTGAGTAGTTTACTCTGTTTGTGATGCTGGGATTGTGATTTTATAAAGTGAAATATTTTAGGTTGTTTGCTTCGCTTTTGCGTTTTGAATGCGAAAGTCAGTGTTTGCTTTTATGGATTGTTTTTTGTTTCAGTATAAATGATTGTTTGCTGTATATTGCTGATAAATAAAGAATTATTCGATTATTAAAAATTATTCTTAATAGTTTTAGATAGATCTTTATATCTAAATAAATTATTTTTTATAACTACAATTATATAGCTTTTTTATATGTAATGGAGAAATAATATTTTTGCGGTAAAATATTACTTTCACATTAGAGAGAACTAATAAGTGTTATGAAATATAGATTAAGAAAAGGAAGCTGTTTGTGAAAATCGCTCCAATATTGTTTGTTTTGTTTGTGTTATCCCATTTTGGTGCCAAGAGTGGTTTTCAAAATGGGATTTTTTTTGGCTGACTAAAAAGTCGGTAGTATCTTAACTCTCCTCCTTCGGGAAGGAGGAGTACCCGTAGGGGGAGGTGGTAGGTGAATACGCAATTCTTTTATTTATAGTAAATTAGAGATAACCTTGTTTACCTACCACCCCGGCTTTCAGCCACCCCTCTTTCCCGAAGGAGGGGAATTGGAGATACTATTGCCTTTTTAGTTAGTCCCTATCTAGGGTTTCTTTAATGATGCCCGTTTTATTTACCTCTTCCGTATCTTTAAAATCATAATCTTGTGGGAACTAGTATATTCTCATATACTTTGGGCATGGAATAAATTCTCTGAAAGGAGGCAAAAATTAGAGGAAGTAATAGATTCGGTCCCCGATGCCGGATATAAAAAATGGTTGTAACAACTTGTGTTACAACCATTTTTTTTGTGGACCAGCCTGGGCTTGAACCAGGGACCTCCAGATTATGAGTCTGTTGCTCTAACCAACTGAGCTACAAGTCCGGTGTATCCGTTTACTGGATGCGGTGACAAAAGTAGTATTTTCTATTGAAATATGCAAGTCCTAACAATAAAAAACTACAATACTTTCTCTTCTCAGAACTTATATTTGCGTTTCGGGTTCTTGGGGAACCAGCCTTTTTTCACCCGGTCTTCCTGCTCAAAGACCTCTTTGATGGTCCAAAACGAGGAGAAGGCAAATACCCCTAACAGAGAAGACAGAATGACATTGTCGACGCTCAGTGATGCCGCGACGCCTGCCATGCCTAGTATCAGGAATATCCACCAGCATTTGGTACCCCAATAATATTCGGCCTTTACCACGACAGGGTGAAAAAGGCCGATAATCAAAAAGGTACAAATTCCGATAAATAACCCGGCAAGGTGATATTCATTCAGGAATTCCATTCTGTTATTTTTCTACGCGGATAGGAATTTCTTTTTTGATACTCTGTTCCAGAGAAATCAGTGTTTCTGTAGCAACCACACCCGGTATTTCTTGCATTTTGTTATTCAGCAAGTCCATCAGATGTTCGTTGTCGCATGCGTAGAGTTTGGTCAGCATGGTATAAGGACCGGTAGTGAAATGACATTCCACAATTTCCGGAATCTTTTGCAACTCGGCCACCACTGATTTGTACATAGAACCTTTTTCCAGTTTGATTCCCACGTATGTACAAGTTCTGTAACCTAGTGACTTCGGGTTTACGTGATAGCCTGAGCCTACGATGACGCCCAAGTCAATCAGTCTTTGTACGCGTTGATGGATAGCTGCACGTGACACTCCGCATTCGGCTGCTACGTCTTTGAAAGGGATGCGGGCATTCTGTGAAATAATCTCTAGAATCTGCCTGTCGAGGTTGTCTATTTTTTCCATAATAATAAATTATAATTTCCTGTTGTTATCAAATAGTAAGCAAATATAGAGATTTATTTTAATTATTCTTCTTTTACGGGAAAAAAAATAGGAAAAAGCAAAAAAAAGGAGTGCAAAGACTTTGCACCCCTTTCCTTTTTCTATTTAGAAAGATACTTTCTTATTTCTTATCTTTTTCGATACCTACCAACTCAACTTCGAAAATCAGAGTAGAGAACGGTTTGATCTGTCCTGATTCTCTTGAACCGTAAGCGAGTTCTTGCGGGATGTAAAGTTCCCATTTAGAACCTACAGGCATCATAGTCAGAGCTTCTGTCCAGCCTTTGATTACTTGGTTGGCACGGAAAGTAGCAGGCTCGTTACGTTTGTAAGAGCTGTCGAATTCTGTACCGTCGATCAAAGTACCTTTATAGTTCACTTTCACCTTGCAAGTGTCAGCAGGGATTTCACCTTTACCTTCAGTGATTACTTTGTACTGCAATCCGCTTTCAGTAGTTTTCACACCTTCTTTAGTTTTGTTTTCAGCAAGGAATTTTTCACCGGCAGCTTTATTGTCAGCGTATTTTTCTTCCATAGCTTTCGCTTTGATAGTTTCCATAGCTGTGCGAGTATATTCCTGAGCAGCTTCCATAGTCATCACGCCACCTTTTTCCAGTGTACCTGCGATGAAACCAGCCATGAAGTTGTCTTTGCTGATCGTTTTGGTAGAGTCACCAGCGAACAGTTCCTGGTTGATACCTTTCATCATCTGGTTGCTGATCTGCTGACCGATCTGAAGACCTGCCATGTAAGCGATGTCTTTCTTGCTGGTCTTGTTTGCACCTTCGTTCAAACCTTTGATGAATTCTGCCATGTAAGCAGTATCAACGTCCAGACGACCTGTCAGATAGCCTTTCAGACCTTGAGTCTGAGCCATACCGATAGAGTAAGACAGTGAGTCGATGTCTGTTTTCAGATTTGCTTTAGGAGCTTGAGCTGTACAAGAAGCAAGACTTGCAGCAGCGGCGATTGCCATAAAAATACTAACTTTTTTCATTTTGCTTTGAAATTTTTATTTATAATACTTCGAGTAATTCTACTTCAAATACCAATGTGCTGTGGGGAGGAATCATTTCTCCGGCACCTCTGGCGCCATAAGCAAGGTCGGACGGAATATAGAGTTTCCATTTGGAACCTTCGGGCATCAGTTGCAATGCTTCCACCCATCCCGGGATTACCTGATTGACGCCGAATACAGCCGGTTCTCCGCGCTTGATAGAGCTGTCGAACAGTGTACCGTCGATCAGTGTGCCTTCGTAGTGGCATTTTACCTGATCGGTAGCTTTCGCTTTTTTGCCTGTGCCTTCGTTGATCACTTCGTATTGCAGTCCGCTGGGTAGCGTAACCACGCCCGGCTTTTTCTTATTTTCTTCGAGGAAAGCTTTTCCTTGTTCGATGGCGGCAGCGCCCATCTTAGCTTCCAGTTCTTCGAAATACTTGTTCACTATTTCGCGGGCTTCCTGATGGCTGATAGCCGTCTGATTACCTTCCAATACATCTTTAATTGCTTGTGCAAAGTCATCTACGGCGATGCCTTTTGCACCCATGCTTAATAAGTTTTGACCGATTCCGAGGCCAATAGCGTAACTGAATTTATCCATATAATGTTTTTGTTGAAGATTGAAGCATGTCACCTTCATGGTTTTAGCTTTCAATCAATTGCAAATTTATGAATCGCAAAAGTACACGTTTTATTTGAATGATTTAGCATTTAGTATTTAAAAATTCTTATATCCGTGAAAGTTAGTCTCTTTTCTTTAAGGAATTAATTCCTTCATTCCTAAGATTTAATCTTTGTGTTCTTACTGTTTAAGTTCGTTTATGCTGGAATTTATTCGTCTGACAGCTGTTGAACTTGCGTCTGACAACTGTTGATTTTTCGTCTGACAACTGTCAGACGAAAGAAACACATCTGTCAGACGAATAGTTTTTTGCATGACCGGCAGTAAGCCTTCGTATGGGCAGCATTAAATTCTTGTATCTGTCTGATTAGATTATGCGGGCGGAAGTCTTCTTTTATTCAATGATTCTGATTACATTTGTATATCTTTTAATAATAAGGAGGAGCGGTTATGAAGAATCTGGTAGTATTGACAGGTGCGGGCATGAGTGCCGAAAGTGGAATCAGCACATTTCGTGATGCGGGCGGTTTGTGGGATAAATATCCTGTGGAGCAGGTAGCTACTCCCGAAGGATACCAGCGTGATCCTGCATTGGTGATTAACTTCTATAATGCACGAAGGAAACAATTGCTGGAAGTGAAGCCGAATCGCGGACATGAACTGCTGGCGGAGCTGGAAAAGAATTTCAATGTGACGGTTATCACCCAGAATGTAGATAATCTGCACGAACGGGCAGGAAGCAGCCATATCATTCACCTGCATGGTGAGTTGACAAAGGTCTGCTCCAGCAGAGACCCGTATAACCCTCATTATATAAAGGAACTGAAGCCGGAAGAGTATGAAGTGAAAATGGGGGATAAGGCTGGTGACGGAACTCAGTTGCGTCCTTTTATTGTCTGGTTCGGAGAGGCGGTGCCGGAGATTGAGACAGCTGTCCGATATGTAGAAAAGGCGGATATATTCGTTATCATCGGCACATCGCTCAATGTATATCCTGCAGCAGGTTTGCTGCATTATGTACCGAGAGGAGCAGAGGTGTATCTGATAGACCCGAAGCCGGTGGATACACATACTTCCCGTTCGATACATGTCCTTCGGAAAGGAGCTTCTGAAGGGGTGGAGGAACTGAAACAACTGCTTATTCCAGCTCCGTAGCAAAGATATGACTATTCCGGAGTGTTTCCGAAATCTCGAGTGCGGTGATATTGCTGCACTCGATTCTTAATACCTTCTCCCAGTCCTCGAAATCTACATTCCATCGGGTGATTTGCGGGAACTTTGCCAGGAGACTTCCGATGAGCTTGATGTCGCGTCTCTTCGTGATGGAGGTCCGAAAAATTAGAATCTGATTTTCCATGTCTTTTTAGGTGTTTATTCCTGTGAACGAAATTCACGGATAGTGATATTGAAATGTTGTTTAAAGTTGCGGCTGAGGAGTGATAAACTGCTGAAACCACAACGACCGGCAATTTCGGTCGCAGACAGTTGCCTGTCATTCTGTAGTAGCAGTGCTGCTTTTTCAATCCGGGTGCGTTTGATGTATTCCGTCGGTGTTTCGCCCGTCAGAAACGTGAAAACGCGATGAAAGTGGAAAGGAGAAAAGCACGCGATTCCTGCCATCTTATGCAATGATAGAGGTTGGTCTATGTTTTGATGAATATATTCGGTCACTTTGTCGATCCGTAATTTATATTCCTGCCTATTTATTTCTTTCGTTTCCATTTTAATGCAAAATAAAGAATAATAAGAGCCGGAGAGTTGTCCTATCTTGCCAACTTCTCCGGCAGATAATGATTATCTTTTTTGTCCTATATAGAATACGTAGCCATAGTAATCTTTATATTTACTATACAGACTTCGTTCGTACTGCTGACCTTTCATGAAATCCATCGCAGTTTTATTTCCCGCGTGTTCTTTCATGAATGTCTCCCGTACTTCATCTTGTGGGGCAAAATAATGTTCTGTCCAGCAGTTCTCCGGTAGGATGAAATGGGCTATCGGAGTATATCCGGCCCTTTCCATCTTGTCAATACATGTCGGGATCACGCTGATTTCCGGATAGGCGTCCATCCAGAAGTCTTCTATTTCTGCAGGGCGTTCCGAAGTGAACCAGGATGCTTCGCTCACTGCGATGAAACCGCCTTTTTTCAGGTATTTGTTCCATTCATTCATTCCACGTTCGAATCCTATATTGTAGATTGCTCCTTCGGACCAGATCAGATCGAGTTCCTCATTCTGAAACGGGAGATTATCCATTGATCCGGTGATTCCTTTTACTCTGTCGGCGCAATTGGCTTTCACCGCATTCTCATTGAATATTTCGATAAAATCGGGAAAGAGGTCTATGCCCGTAATCTGTCCTTTCACGTAGTCAGCCAGAAACAGTGTCTGACCGCCTGTGCCGCAGCCGATATCGGCAATCTTTGCATCATCGGTCAGTTCGTTGATGAAACTTACAGCTTTGCGTGTGGCTTCCGGACTTCCGGGACCTTGACGTTTCAGCAGCTTGAAGTAGTTACATATGAAAGAGAAATCGAAATCATGTATAGATGTATTATTGTTACTCATTGTTTTTAATGTTTTAGGTGTACGTCAAATGGAGGCATACGAGGATGCATAAAACCATTTGAGCCTACAATAGTTGTTATTTTTTTAGAAAATAGAAATCAACTCTGACATGAATATGCCGGAGAAAATGTAAGGGATAATCTGTAATGAGAGGAAGACTTACAGATTATTTACAGAACGAGATCCTTGCGGAATGTAAATGTGATTAACATCCAATTATTCTTTTTAGTTTGTGGCAAAGATATGGTTTTAACCTAAAAACACCATTGATTTTTCCTTGAAAAAATACTGTGGGACTGTATTTTAGCAAGAATCGTCAAATGAATAAACTGCATTTCGGCTGGAAGGGTATAAATTAAAGAGATTCTTAACCAATAATTATGTTTTTTTTGTATTTTTGCTACCCGCAATATAATTATGTGTAAAATGTGGCGAAGAACAATAACCTTTCTCTTAAGTCTTTTATCTATGGTGATGGCGGAAGCCACTAATCATTATTTTAAGCATTTGGGAGTATCTGATGGATTATCTCAGGTGTGTATCCCATCAATTTATCAGGATGAGTTAGGGGCAGTCTGGCTGGGAACTACTGAGGGACTGAATAGATACAACGGTAAGGATGTAAGAGTATTCCAGCCTTCGGAAAGTAATCATGGACTGACTAATAATGAGATTAACGAATTATGTGGAGATAAGAACGGAAGAATGTATATTCGTTCGGGAAACGATCTGATTAAACTGGATATTTATACGGAGCAATTCACTTGTCTGCGACAGAAAGGTGTGTATGGACTGTTTTGTAAGAAAGATACACTTTGGGTGAGTTGTGCAGACGGCATTTATTATTATACGGGACAGGGTACAGAGCTGACGTTCTTTGCTCGTGTGCAGAAAGGTTTTGTGGGAAGAGCACTCTATGTAGACAGAGAGACTGTATGGGTGGTTACCAGAAAATACTTGGTCGCAATATCACGTGAAGACCCTCTTCGGCAAGAGATTTTACTTACCCTTGATAAGGGTAATTGTATTTTGGGTGATAGTTCCGGAAATATATGGGTGGGAGCCTGGAACGGATTATACCGTGTTTCTCCCGATCGGGAGACAACCGCTTATGTTAGTCATTCGGGAATGGGGGAATTATCCGATAATCAGGTCCGATGCGTGCTGGAAGATGATTTTAAGCATATTTGGGTAGGTACGTTCAAGGGAATCGATTGTTACGATCCGATTACTGATACGTGGAGTCATTATACGCGTTATGGAAGTTCTTCGAATTCTTTAAGCCATACTTCTATTCTCTCTCTTCATAAAGATATGCAAGGTAATATTTGGGTCGGGACTTATTATGGAGGAGTGAATGTATTCAATCCCGATAAGAATAATCATAGCTTTTATTGTGCCGAACCTTTACGTGAAGACTGTCTCAGCTTTCCGGTAGTCGGTAAAATGACTGAAGATAGTGCAGGAAATGTGTGGATCTGTACTGAAGGTGGAGGGCTGAATTGTTATCATGGGGATACTGGCGTTTTCTCCCGATATATGTATCAAAAAGGAGATCAGAGTACATTAGGGAGTAATAATGTCAAGTCGGTTTTTTATAGAAAGGAGAACAATCGATTGTATGCGGGGACTCATTTAGGAGGATTGTTCGTTCTGGATTTAAAATCGAACAAGGGACACACTCTCCATCATGTTACCGGTGACCCTGCCTCGTTGCCTCATGAGATTGTGAACGATATTCAGGAGTATAAGGATGGCATTGCGATGTTGACACAAGGTGGTCCGGTGTTTTTTGATCCGGTGACCGAGAAATTCTCACCGCTTACGGATGATCCGTCTGTTCAGAAATTGATCAGTCGGGAATATGCTTTTGAAACGTTTCTGATCGATAGCCGGCAGCGTATGTGGCTTGCTGTTGGTGGCGGAGGGATAGTGTGCGTCAATTTATCTTCTTCAAAAGTGACTCAATATTTGGCGGATAGCGAGAAAGACACGTTGACGGTAGGAAGATACAAAACCGTGCATATTTTTGAAGATAATAAAGGAGATATTTATTTTAGTACGATTGGCGCGGGGATATTCAAGTATCAGGAGAAACAGGATACTTTCAAGTCTTACGGAACTACCAATGGAGTACTTCCGAGTAATTATTGTTATTATATCTGCGAGTCTGCCAGGGATAATTGTCTGCTTGTTTTGCATGGGAAAGGGCTTTCTATCTTTGATCGTGAAAAAGAGGTTACAGAAGAGACTTATCACTTGTTTCGTCAGACTTATAATTTGGGGTCCGCTTTATATCGAAGCAAAAATGGGATTATTTATATAAGTGGTACCAATGGATTGGCTATGTTTCAAGAGCGGTCCTTTTATGAATCTCAGGTCAAAAGCTTCTTGAATTTTGATAAATTGTTTATTTTCAATGAAGAAATAGCTCCTGGTGATGAGTCCGGCATCCTGACTGAGATATTGGCGAAAACATCGGATATCTTTTTAAGCTATCAGCAGAATAACGTAACAGTGGAATTTGCTACTTTTAATTATAATAGTGACCGTAATCGTTTGTTTGAATATTATCTGGATGGCTTCGATAAAGTGTGGACCCAGACTTCCGGCACTACGGTTACTTACACCAATCTGCCTCCCGGAGATTATACGCTCAAAGTTCGTTCGATGGAAAATAAGGAGAGTTTGAAAGATGCAATCTGCTTGAATATACATGTTTCCGCTCCTTTTTATGCTACCATATGGGCATATCTGTTTTATGTCCTTTGTCTGACTGCATTGATGGTCGCATTTGTTCGTTTTAAAACACGGCAGGCGGCTCTGAGGTCTTCATTGGAGTTTGAGCGAAAAGAAAAAGAGAGGATTGAAGAACTCAATCAAGTAAAATTGCGCTTCTTTACTAATATTTCTCATGAATTTCGTACTCCATTAACGCTTATTCTGGGGCAAATTGAAGTATTGATGCAAATGGATTTGGGCACAACCGTTTATAATCGTATTCAGCGTATATATAAAAACGCCTGGCATATGCGGAATTTGATCTCCGAGTTGCTCGATTTTCGCAAACAGGAGCAGGGTTATTTGAAACTCAGAGTTGAAGAACAGAATTTGGTTACTTTTACTCGTCAGATTTATATGTGTTTTTATGAATATGCACAAAAAAAGGAGATCACATATCGCTTTGATTCTGTAGAAGAAACGATTTCTGTCTGGTTTGATCCAATACAGTTACAGAAAGTGATTTTTAATTTATTGTCGAATGCTTTTAAGTATACATCCAATAAGGGAAATATAACTGTAGAAGTAAGGAAAGTTGCTTCACAGGCCGTAGTTTCAGTGTGTGATACGGGTATTGGGATTCCGGTTGAACATATTTCGAAGATATTCGACCGGTTCTATCAGACGGACAATGCCTCTTCTTCCTCTTCTTTTACTTTGGGGACAGGCATCGGATTGGCGTTGGCAAAAGGAATTATGAATATGCATCATGGAAAGATTGAGGTAGAAAGTACTGTTGGTGAGGGTACTAAGTTTATCTTGTCTCTGCCTTTAGGAAACCGACATTTCAGTGATGAAGAGATGGCTGTGACGGAAGGTCGGGAGTCACTGATTATTCCGGAAGCTTCTGTATCTTCTTATGGACAGTTGATGGCGGAAGAGATAAAAGAACCTGAATCGCAGAAAAATATGGATGAAGAAGATAAGCCTACGATTCTTTTGGTAGATGATAATACCGAACTATTGTCCATGCTGGAAGATATATTCTTACCGATGTATAATGTATATACTGCGTGTAATGGACGCGAAGGACTGGAAATGGCGCAACAAATACAACCGGATCTGATAGTAAGTGATGTGATTATGCCTGAGATGTCAGGTAAGGACTTGTGCTATAAAATCAAGACCAATGTAGAACTTTCTCATATTTCTGTCGTTCTGTTGACAGCACAGACTTCTGTGGAATATGTTGTAGAAGGCTTGATGTTCGGAGCGGATGATTATATAACGAAGCCGTTCAATATAAAGGTATTGGTGGCCCGTTGCAATAACTTGATAAAAAACAAGAAACGTCTGATTGCACATTATGCGGGTAAGGTCATTACGGAATCTCCTGTAGCGGAAGCTATTAATGAGAAAGATAAAGAACTGCTGACGAAATGTGTAAATATTGTCAGAGAGAATTTTGAGAACCCTGATTTTGATGTTACTGCGCTTGCTTCAGAATTATGTATGGGACGTAGCAAATTATATATGCAGTTTAAACAAATGACCGGGTTGACTCCGAATGAGTTCATCTTGAAAGTGAAGCTGGATGAAGCTATGTCTTTGCTGACAGATCATCCGGAACTAAATATAACAGAGATTTCCGTTCGGCTCGGCTTTTCTTCTCCCCGTTATTTCAGCAAATCCTTTAAAGCCTTCTTCGGAATTGCTCCGCAAGGAGTCAGGAGTAAAAAGGAATAGCTGTGTCATTACCTGACTTCTCAAGTATTAATATCCGGCATATCAGCTATTAATATCCGATAATTCAGTTGTTAATACCTGATATATCAGCTGTTAATACCTGACAAACCAGGTATTAATCCCTCCAATGTCTGCCTATAGGTTGCTATACGTTGGATAACATCATTTGTGCAGAAAAAGAAGGGCGATGTATCCAAATCTTCCATTATAGGTGACCAAATCTTCCATGTGGATGCAGAAATGTTCTTTTTGCAAAATTTGTGTTTATGGATGTCATATAGGTCTCCTATTTTTGCAATGCTTTCATTCTGTTTTAATACATAGAATCAAAGACAATAAAATAAGTATGAAAAACACAATAATTTATCGCATGAAAAGCAGATTAATAACATTACTCTTATTATTGATTACTGTCAGTTCTGTAACGTTTGCTCAAGAAGCAAAGAAGGAAATTCCTTTGAAATATGGAGCTACGAATGAAGGTAAACGGCAAGACCCTGCCATGCAGAAGTTCCGTGACAATCGTCTGGGTGCCTTCATCCACTGGGGACTGTATGCTATCCCTGGGGGAGAGTGGAATGGAAAAGTATATGGCGGAGCTGCCGAATGGCTGAAAAGCTGGGCAAAAGTACCTGCTGATGAATGGCTGAAACTGATGGACCAATGGAACCCTACGAAATTCGATGCAAAGAAATGGGCAAAGATGGCCAAAGAAATGGGTACTAAGTATGTCAAGATTACAACGAAACATCATGAAGGTTTCTGTCTGTGGCCTAGTAAGTATACTAAATATACTGTAGCAAATACCCCGTATAAGCGTGATATATTAGGCGAGTTGGTGAAAGCCTATAATGACGAAGGAATTGATGTACACTTCTATTTCTCAGTGATGGACTGGAGTAATCCGGATTATCGTTATGATATAAAATCAAAAGAAGATAGCATCGCCTTCAGCCGTTTCCTTGAATTTACCGACAATCAACTGAAAGAACTGGCAACACGTTACCCGACCGTTAAGGACTTCTGGTTTGATGGTACGTGGGATGCCAGCGTTAAAAAGAATGGTTGGTGGACGGCTCATGCAGAACAAATGTTGAAGGAACTCGTTCCGGGTGTTGCCATCAATAGCCGCTTGCGTGCTGATGACAAAGGAAAGCGTCATTTTGATAGCAATGGTCGTCTGATGGGTGACTACGAATCCGGTTACGAACGCCGCTTGCCCGATCCGGTGAAAGATCTCAAAGTTACACAGTGGGACTGGGAAGCCTGCATGACTATACCCGAAAATCAATGGGGATATCACAAAGACTGGTCATTGAGCTATGTGAAAACTCCGATTGAAGTCATTGACCGCATTGTACACGCTGTTTCGATGGGTGGAAACATGGTTGTCAACTTCGGGCCTCAGGCAGATGGTGATTTCCGTCCCGAAGAGAAAGCAATGGCTACAGCGATTGGTAAGTGGATGAATCGTTACGGAAAAGCTGTTTATGCTTGCGATTATGCCGGATTTGAAAAACAAGACTGGGGATATTATACACGTGGTAAAAACGATGAAGTTTATATGGTAGTATTCAATCAGCCTTATAGTGAACGGTTGATTGTAAAGACTCCGAAAGGCATTACAGTAGAAAAAGCCACTTTGCTGACTACCGGTGAAGATATCACTGTTGTTGAGACAACCCGCAATGAATATAACGTATCTGTTCCTAAAAAGAATCCGGGTGAACCTTATGTAATTCAGCTTAAAGTTCGTGCAGCCAAAGGAACAAAAAGTATTTATCGAGATGCTTTAACATAAATGATAAAGAAACGATTCTATGAAGTTTAAATATATACTCATTTTATCAGCGCTTATCGGGCAGATTCTTTCACTCTCTGCCCGGGAAGTGACCTCTTTCAATGAAGGATGGCTATTCAAACGCGGGCCTTTTTCACAGGACCCGGTGAAGGTCGCTGCTCAATGGAATGCGGACTGGGAAACTGTAAACTTGCCTCATACCTGGAACGCTAAAGATATGCAGGTAAAAGCTGATGCTTTCTATGAAGGAGTTGGTTATTACAGGAAAACACAATTCTTTGGCAATGAGTTGAAAGGGAAGCGTGTATTTCTTCGCTTTGAAGGTGTGGGCGCCAACACAGAAGTGTATGTCAACGGTAAACTTGTCGGAATGCACCGGGGAGCATACAGCGCCTTTGCTTTTGAAATTGGAACCGCATTGAAACTGGGAGCTGAGAATGAGATAATGGTAAAGGCGGATAATGCTTCACGTCCTGATGTGATTCCGGTAAATCACAATCTTTTTGGGGTTTACGGAGGTATCTATCGTCCGGTATGGCTGATTATTACTGAACAGAATAACATTACAGTTACCGATTGTGCCTCTCCGGGTGTATATATTACTCAAAGGAATGTATCGAAACGCTCTGCCGATATCACAGTGAAAGTGAAGCTGGACAATGGAAGTCTTACTCCTGCTGACTTGGTACTCGAAAATACCATTTATACGCAGAATGGCAAGAAGGTCACTTCCCATCGCCTTCCTTTGGTACTCACTCCGCAGGGAACACAGACTTACATTTCTACCTTCAAACTGAATAAACCGCATCTGTGGCAGGGACGTAAGGACCCTTATTTATATAAGGTTATTTCCCGCTTACTGGCGGACGGAAAAGTAATTGATGAGGTGGTACAGCCATTGGGTGTTCGTAGATATGAGATTGTGGTAGGCAAAGGTTTCTACTTGAATGGTGAGAAATACCCGATGTATGGGGTAACCCGTCATCAGGATTGGTGGGGATTGGGTAGTGCGCTTACCAACAAAGAACATGATTTCGACTTGGCTCAGATTATGGATATCGGAGCAACTACTGTCCGTTTCGCCCACTATCAACAGTCGGATTACCTGTATTCCCGTTGCGATTCTTTGGGATTGGTCATCTGGGCAGAGATTCCTTTTGTGAATCGGGTGACAGGATATGAAGCCGAAAATGCACAGTCTCAGCTTCGTGAACTGATTCGTCAAAGTTTCAATCACCCTTCCATTTATGTATGGGGATTGCACAATGAAGTATACCAGCCCCACGAATATACGGCAGGACTGACACAGACTCTGCATAATCTGGCCAAGACAGAGGATCCTGACCGCTACACTGTATCTGTAAATGGTTATGGCCATGCAGAGCATCCGGTCAATCAAAATGCGGATATTCAGGGAATGAACCGCTACTTCGGATGGTATGAGAAAAAGTTGCAGGATATCGAGCCTTGGGTAAAAGGGCTGGAGGAGAAATACCCGTGGCAGAAACTGATGTTGACGGAATATGGTGCTGATGCAAATCTGGACCATCAGACAGAATATCTGGGTGATGCTCTGAACTGGGGAAAGTCTTTCTATCCGGAAACTTTTCAGACCAAGACGCATGAATACCAATGGAGTGTCATTGCAAAGCATCCCTATATCATCGCTTCTTATCTTTGGAATATGTTTGACTTTGGTGTACCGATGTGGAGCCGTGGCGGTGTACCTGCCCGTAACTTGAAGGGGTTGATCACTTTTGACCGGAAAATCAAAAAGGACTCCTATTACTGGTATAAAGCTAACTGGAGCAAAGATCCCGTACTCTACCTGACCCAGCGTCGCAACATCGACCGCGAACGAAAACATACTTCTGTCACTGTTTATTCTAACATAGGTACACCGCAAGTGTATCTTAATGGAAAAGAACTGACGGGTATACGCCAAGGCTACACGGATGTGCACTATGTCTTGGATGATGTAACCTTGGAACAAGGTAAGAATACAATTAAAACCGTTGCAACATATAATGGAAAAGAATACACTGACGAGATTGAATGGAACTATACCGGCGAAAAGAAGCGAAGTGCCGATTGGAGTGAAAACAAAGAAGAGCACGCAGGTTGGTAATCGGAGACGTTTCTGTATGTAATCTGAAAAATGTTGAATCTAAAATATAAAAGCCTATGAATGAAATGAGAAAGAATCTCTTTTAAATGGAAAACAAGTATTTATCATTAACTAATCTAATAATTTATGAAAATTGAAAAGTTTTATTTGTTTCTGCTAGCTTGCTTTGTCGCGATAGGAGCATATTCGCAAGATGGGCAACAGAAAATGACTGGTGATGAAAAGAGTCAGCAGCAAAGTGATGCAAAAGTTAAGATTACCGGGCAGGTCTTTGATGAGAGCGGTGAAGGAATACCTGGAGCGAATGTTACTCTTAAAAGTAATCCCACCAGTGGAACTGTCACAGATCTGGATGGTAAGTTTATTTTGATGGCTTCTCCTCAAAAGGATGTGCTGGTAGTCAGCTTTATTGGATATAACACACAAGAATTTCCACTGAAAGGGAAAACAAACGTTACCATCCAACTCTCACAAAACGTAAATGAACTGGATGCGGTGGAAATTGTGGCATTCGGAACACAAAAGAAGGAAAGTGTGATTGGTTCTATCACTACACTTTCGCCAAAGAGCCTGAGAGTGCCGAGCAGTAATATGACAACTGCATTGGCAGGTCAGGTAGCCGGTATTATTTCTTATCAGACATCAGGAGAGCCGGGTGCGGACGATGCTAGCTTTTTTGTACGTGGTATCGCATCTTTCGGATTTAACACCAGTCCTTTGATTCTGATTGATAACATTGAATCTACAAGTACGGACTTAGGGCGTTTGAATCCCGATGATATCGAAAGTTTTTCAATCATGAAAGATGCCATGGCAACGGCCCTTTACGGTTCGAGAGGAGCTAATGGCGTCGTTCTGGTAAAGACAAAAGAGGGAGAGAGAGGAAAAACTAAGTTTGATGTAAGAATAGAGGGAAGTAATTCTCGTCCGACCAGTAATATTGAGTTGGCAGACCCTGTCACTTACATGAAATTGCATAATGAAGCCATCTTAACACGTGATCCTTCCGCCCCTGTCATGTATAGTGATGATAAAATAGACAGAACCGTTCCGGGATCTGGTTCTATCATTTATCCTACAAATGACTGGAGAAGGCAACTAATGAAGAACTCGACCTGGAATGGAAGAGCCAACATGAGCATCAGTGGCGGAGGAAATTCGGCTACGTATTACGTGTCTCTGCGATATACCAAAGACCAGGGTTTGCTCAACGTAGACGGCAAGAACAACTTCAACAACAATATCAATCTTCAGACTTATCAGATGAGGGCTAATGTCAACATCAATGTGACAAAAACGACCCAGGTAAGAGTAAACTTAAGTGGAATCTTTGACACTTATGAAGGCCCTATTTATTCAGGATCAGAAGTTTACGGAATGGTCATGAAGTCCAATCCTGTACTTTTTCCCGCTGTATATCCTACCGATGAACAACATAAATATATCAAACACATTCTTTTTGGAAACAGCGATGACGGAAGTTATCTCAACCCCTATGCTGAACTGGTAAAAGGATATAAGGAATATGAGAATACGACTCTTCTTGCTACATTAGGTATTACACAGGACTTAAACTTTATCACCAAAGGTTTGAAATTTGAAGGTTTCTTCAACGTTTCTCGTAAGTCACATTATAAACAGACTAGACAATATAAGCCCTATTACTATGCTTTAAGTTCTTATGATTTCATGACAGAGAAATATTCTATCGAAAATATCAATCCTGACTCCGGAACGGAATACCTTGATTTTAGTCCCGGTGACAAGACTGTTAACAATGTAATGACCATCGAGACGAGAACCAGTTATAATCAGACTTTCGGTGATCATTCCGTAGGTGGTCTTATCGTTACTCAGTATATCGACAGTAAGAATCCAAACTACAAAACTTTGCAGGAGAGCTTGCCTTCAAGAAATATGGGTGTGTCGGGACGTTTTACTTATGCCTATAGTGACCGCTATTTCACGGAGTTCAATTTTGGATACAATGCTTCCGAACGCTTTGATAAGAAACACAGATGGGGATTCTTTCCGTCCGTCGGTGGTGGCTGGATGATTTCGAACGAACCATTCTTCCAACCGCTCAGTTCAAAAATTACGAAATTGAAACTAAGAGCCTCATACGGTTTGGTGGGAAATGATAAGATTGGCAGAGTCGATGAACGTTTCTTATATCTGTCTAATGTGAATATGAATGCAGGTGGAGCATCTTTCGGGTATGAAAACAAATATAGCAGACCGGGCGTAAATGTTTCGCGTTATGCTAACCCTGCCATTGGATGGGAAAAATCCCGTAAAGCTAATTTCGCATTGGAAGCTTCTTTCTACGGATTTGACCTGATAGCTGAATATTTCACAGAACATCGTACTGACATATTACAGAAAAGAGCCAGTATTCCAAGCGTAATGGGATATCAGGCAGACGTATATGCTAACATTGGCGAGACCAAAGGATACGGTGTGGATCTTGATTTAAAGTATCAAAAGAACCTTAACAAAAACGCTTTTTTGATAGTACGCGGAAACTTAACCTATGCGCATAGTGAATATCTGAAATATGAAGATAACACGTATGATAAGGAATGGTGGAAATACAAAATAGGCTACTCGCCCAACCAGAAGTGGGGATACATTGCGGAAGGGCTATTTATAGACGATGCGGAAGTGGCCAACTCTCCTGTACAGTTTGGTGATTATAAAGCCGGAGATATCAAATACCGGGATATGAATGGAGATGGAGTAATTAATTCATTGGATCAAGTTCCTATTGGACATCCGACTAGTCCGGAAATCAACTATGGCTTTGGATCAACATTTAGCTATAAAGGTTTTGACATCAATTTCCAGTTCCACGGCTCGGCGCAGTCTTCTTTCTGGATTGATTATGATAAGATGTCTCCATTCTTTAAAGATCCGGATATGAAGCAGAAAACTAATAATCAACTAGTGAAATTTATTGCAAATAGCTATTGGTCGGAAAGTAACCGCAATCGTTATGCAACATGGCCCAGATTGTCAACCACTTCTGTTGCCAATAATAAAGAACTGAGTACATGGTTCATGAGAGACGGTTCCTTCTTACGACTGAAATTGGTTGAACTGGGATATACAGTACCTCAAAAAATTGTGAGCAAATGGGGTATGTCCAATCTGAGGCTCTATATGTCTTCTACCAATCTTTTTGTTTTGAGTAAGTTCAAGGATTGGGATGTGGAATTGGCAGGTAATGGTCTTAATTATCCGTTACAACGTGTATTCAATATTGGTGTAAATGTAAGTTTCTAAAAAGAATGGTTATGAAAAAAATCAAAATATGTATATTGTCATGTTTGTCGGTGTTTATATTGACATCATGTGAACTGAATATCGTCCCGGATAACATACCGACCATTGAAGACCATGCTTTCGCCTTGAGAAAAGAAGCGGAAAAAGTCTTGTTTACTTGCTACAGGTATATGCCTAGTGACGGAAGTCTCAAAAATAATGTAGCTTTGCTTGGTGCCGGTGATTTTTGTATTTCCGATGTTTTCCGGAGCTATTTGGGAACCAGCGCCTGGTATATAGCCCAAGGATTGCAAAAGTCCGATTCACCATATTGTGCTCAATGGGGACATTTATATGAGGGAATTGCTTATTGTAATATTCTGATTGAGAATATACATACTACACCGGATATGGATGATAGCGAGAAAAACAGATGGATCGGTGAAGTGGAATTTTTGAAAGCTTATTATCATTTCTATCTGATCAGGATGTATGGACCGATTCCTATTATGGATCGATATGTTCCGGTAAGTAGTAGTACGGAGGAAATGCATCCTTATCGGGAGACATTGGACAGTTGTTTCAATTATGTGACAGAAACTTTGGACAAGGTGATTGCTAATCCGGATGTTCCGGCTAAAATAGAGAATGAAGCTGAAGAACTGGGACGAGTGACCGTAGGTATGGCTAAAGCATTGAAAGCGAAAGTTCTGGTAACCGCTGCAAGTCCATTGTTCAATGGAAATATGGATTATGAGGTAATTGCAGATAATAGAGGTGTGAAAATCTTTAATCCGGTTAAAACGGAAGAGGAGAAGAAGCAGAAATGGGTAAAGGCTGCCGAAGCGTGTAAAGAAGCCATTACTTATCTCGAAGATTTGGGATTCGGTTTATATTATTTTGATGATCCCACTGTGGTCATGACAGAGTCCGACAAGCTGATGATGAATTTGCGAGGTGCTGTCACTGAGAAGTGGAACAAAGAAGTGGTATGGGCAAACTCTCAGTCATGGGTCGGTTCGGGTTCTTATGACAACTATCAGATACAGGCAATGCCGCGTGACTTGGTTCCCGGCAGAAATGCTAAGAATGCTACGAACAGAACCAATCTGGGTGTTTCTCTTGGACTGACTAACTCATTTTATACTAAACATGGGGTTCCTATAGAAGAAGATAAGACATGGGATTATGCTAATAGATTTGAAGTGCAGGCTCCCACGCCGGTGGAAGCTGAGCCCGGATATGAGAATACTATTATGCTGAATTATAAAACGGGAACAGTCAAATTGAATCTGGAACGTGAACACAGATATTATGCCAGCTTAGGCTTTGACGGCGGTATTTGGTTCGGACAAGGAAAGACGGGACTTTCGGGCTTGTATTCGGTGAACGCGCGTAAAGGAGGAAATGTGTCTCCCATTCCGGCAGATCACTCTCAGAACCTGACTGGTATTTGGCCTAAGAAAGTGGTTAACTACAAGACGGTCATGTCCGATGCGGCTTCCGGATTTACATCGGTCACTTATCCGTTCCCTGTTATCCGTATGGCTGATTTGTATTTGATGTATGCCGAAGCTTTAAATGAAAAAGGAGAGGATTATGCTACGGTATTGCCATGGATCGATATGGTGAGAGAACGTTCGGGACTTAAAGGCGTAAAAGAAAGTTGGGACCAATATGTAGGAAACAGCAAGTATGCTACTCAGACTGGTCTACGACAAATCATCATGCAGGAGCGTCGTATTGAGTTAGCATTTGAAGGACATTATTTTTGGGATGTCCGTCGGTGGAAAACTGCGACAACAGAATTGACACAGCCATTGACCGGTTGGAAAGTCCGTTATGGAGAAACTGATGTAGATTATTATAGTGAGAACTTAGTGCTTGTCCGGGATTTCACTCCCAAAATGTATTTCTGGCCTATTGATATCGGTGAGTTGAGAAAAGATCCTAACTTAGTTCAAAATTATGGTTGGTAAGTAATTAAAGTGACATTTGATTTATGAAAAAGATAATATACAGTAGCCTTTTAGTACTAGCCATCACATTGCTGCCTAGTGCTTGCGATAACGATAGTGATATGAATTCTCCCCATGGAAGTACGACTCCGCCTGAACAGGTAGTATTGAATGGTGTCAAAAATCTGCCGGGAAAGTCTATAATCTATTTTACACAGCCCAGTGATAAGAATTTTCTTTATATGAAGGCTGTATATATGACAGAGATAGGAGAACGTTCGACCAATGCTTCGTATTTTGCCGATTCTGTAGTGGTGGAAGGATTTGAAAAAGCTGGTGAATATAATGTGAAGTTGTATTCTGTAAGTCCGGGTGAAGCCTATTCTGAACCTCTGGAAGTAAAAATAAATCCGGAAGAGCCACCTTATATCACTGCTTATAAGGAGATGGAAATAAAACCGGATTTTGCCGGTATCCGGATAAAGACATCCAACACCAGCAATGAGACTCTTACTTTTTATGTGTACCGGAAGGATGCTACTGGAAAATGGACGGAAGCCGGAGCTTTATATACCAAAAAGCAAGAGATTAATGAGCCCATACGTGGTATGGAAGCCGTTCCTTCAGAATTTAGTGTGGTGGTGAAGGATAGGTGGGGACATCTTTCTGAAAGTAAGGAGATATCTCTGACTCCATATTATGAAGAGGAAGTAGATAAGAAAAAAATGGGATACTTGGCTATTGGCGAATACAAAGGTTATCTGGCACCGAATGCTAATACCCCAAAGAATCTGTATGACGGAATTATTGGAAGCAATAATACTTTCATGACCCTCACAACGGCGGGATATGATTTTACCAAGCCGAGTTCGGTGACATTGGACTTAGGGAAGAAGTTTAAGCTCAGCCGTATGATTGTCTATGGAAGAAGGAATGGAACTGATTATTCATCTATATTTGACGGTCTGTATCCGAAAGAAATAGAAATTTGGGGACGAAATGATAATAATGTAACCAAGTTTGATCCGGAAAATGATGAAGGATGGGTACGGTTATATCAAGGAGTATTGCCCAGAGCCGACGGTTCTGTTATTCCGGCGGCTATTGTCCCGTTAACTGATGCTGATAAGGAACTGGCAAGAGACGGCAATGAACTCGAATTTTCCGTAGATCTGGATGCATATAGATATGTGACGTTTGTTTGTATCAAGAATTATAATGTAGGAACATCTCGTATCAATGTGGCAGAACTTACTTTCTTTGGAACACCGGAGGATAAAATAATACAGTAATTGCTATATAAAAGACAAATATTATGAAGAAATTTATATTTATATCAGTCAGCATCTTGATATTTTGTTCCATTATATCTTGCGAGTCAATGGATGCGACTTATAAGGACTTTGTTAAGGATGGTCCAATCATGTATCTTACACGATTATCGAAAGATTCAATAACCGTGCGTAATGGGTGGGAAAGAGTGTTGATTTCATTTCCGATAGTGAAAGACGGGAGATCTACAAAGATTGCTCTTGCATTGAATCAAAGTGATACTGTCAGATATGACTTGGCCAAAAATAAGAGGACGGATATTCTTTTAGAGAATATGCGGGAGGGGTCTATCATTTTTTCCGCCTGGCTGGAAGATGATGAGTTGAATAAATCATTGGCTACAGACTTTACAGGAACCATTTATGGGACACAGTACCAGAGCTATCTGTTAAATCGTTCCATTGTTTCTAAGAGTATGCAGAGTGGTAATCTGGTCATCAAATATTCCATGTTGCTGGACAGCACATTAGTGGCATCCAGGCTAACTTGGAACAAGGGAGGAGAAGAAACAACAAAAATTTCTTATTATAATAAGGAAGGACAGGACGTTTTAGAAGATTTTACAGGCGATTCTTTTATAATGGAAACCTTGTATGCTCCACAGGAAAACGTATTGGATAAAATCTGGTCGAAACCTGTTAAATATACGAAGTAGCCTGAGTGGTCGGCCTGATTGTATTTTAAGGATGAGAAGGTGTGTCAAAAGTAACTAAGCTCTCCTCCTTCAAGAAGGGAATTTAGTTACTTTTGACATACCCCCTTATTCTCCAAATGATAAACATGCATATATGAAAATGATACATTATAAAATCATAATTCTATTATTGCTGGCATGGAGTCCTTGGGATTTGGTTTTACCTTGTCCCTCTATTTGTACGTCTGCCTTGCAGAATGATGATTTTGATATTCTAATGAAGAAGATTCGGGATGGGGTTGCAGAAAATCCGAATATTGATAAAGCTCTGGAACTGTATGATGACGTCCAAGGATGTTTTATAGATATAGATTATGTCCGCCGGGATCGTACTAACTGGATGCCACTTATTCATGTGGATCGGTTGTATGACTTTGTATTTGCTTATACTCATCCAAAGAATTCCTATTATCAGAATGAAGATTTGTATCATAAGATAGTAAAGGGCTTGGAGTATTGGCATCATCGTAATCCACATTGTAATAACTGGTGGTATAATCAGATTGCCGAGCCGCAGAAACTCGGTATTCTGCTTATTCAGATGCGTGTTGGTAAAAGGCAGATTCCGGAAGTATTGGAGACAAAGGTCTTGCAACGTATGCGGAAGGACGGCGGACATCCTGCCAGATGGACTGGAGCCAACCGGACGGATATTGCTTTACATTGGATTTATAGAGCTTGCCTTCAGAAGAATGATGTTGACTTGAAAACGGCTGTTGAGAATGTTTATAGTCCTCTATCATATACTGTGAAAGAAGGATTTCAGCATGACAACAGCTATTTTCAGCATGGCGTGCAGCTTTATATCGGTGGTTATGGAGACGAAATACTGAAAGGAGTAACACAGGTAGCTCTTTACACCAAAGGAACGAAATATGCATTGGATGATGAGAGAATACAATTTCTGAGGCATTTTATGTGCGGCACTTATTATCAGGTTATACGTGGACAATACATGCTTTTCGATGTATTGGGAAGAGGAGTGAGCCGTAATAATGCTACCCAAAAGAGTCATGCCGCCTTGTTTGCCAAACGAATGCTGGAGCTCGACCCGGCACATATTGATGAATACAATGCGATTATAGCCAGATTGGAAGGCAAGAAGTCCGCCAACTATGGAATAAAGCCGTTACACACTCATTATTTCAGAGGAGACTATGCTCTTCATGTCCGTCCCCACTATACATTTGACGTTCGTATGGTTTCCAATCGTACCATGCGATGCGAATATGGGAATGGTGAAAATCTGAAAACCTATTTTATGTCCGACGGATGTACAAACATCGTGACCGAAGGGGACGAGTACGCCCGCATCTTTCCGGTATGGAACTGGAATCGTATTCCTGGAGTGACTGCTCCTCAACTGGATACCATTCCGCGAACTGTAATTGATTGGCAAACGAAGGGAACTTCCGTATTTGCAGGAGGAGTCTCTGATAGTCTTTATGGCGTATCTGTTTATTCATATCTTGATACCTATGCTGATATAAATACCGCAGCTAAAAAGTCCTGGTTCTTTTTCGATGATGAAATCATTTGTTTGGGAGCGGGGATTAATTCCACAGCCGGTGTGCCGGTATGTACTACTATCAATCAATGTTTGCTTTCGAAAAAGGAGGTCATATTGTCACAAAGTAAGAAGCAGTCGATGGTGAAAGAAGGAGATTTCGTCTATGATTCTCCCGAATGGGTATTGCACAATGGAATTGGTTATGTCTTTCCCGCCGGCGGAAATCTCTTTTTGAGCAAGAAGATACAGACGGGATCGTGGTACAGCATTAATCATACTGAATCTAAAAATGAGCAGCAGCAAGAGGTCTTTACTTTGGGATTTAATCATGGTTGTAATCCCCGGAATGCTACCTATGCCTATATCGTGGTGCCTGGGATTCATTCTGCCCGCAAGATGAATAACTACAGGAAGAGTCCCGTCGAAATTCTGGCGAATACGGATTCTATGCAGATAGTGAGGCATACGAAATTGGGAATATGGCAAATGGTATTTTATAAAGAGAGTACATTCCGTAACGGAGAGCTTTCTGTAAGTGTGGATAAAGCCTGTGCATTGATGATTAAGGATGGACACAGTGGCAATGCCGAACTGCATATTGCTGATCCTGGGCAGACACAATCTTGTATTAAAGTTGAATTGCTGATTCCTGAAATATCCAGTGAGCGAAAGACTGTTTTATGTGATTTTAGAAATACCGGTATCTATGCCGGTGCATCCAAAGCATATAAATTAAAAAATATATTATGAAGAAATTACTTTTGATTCTTTTTCTAAGCATAGCTTATTTATGCACGACACATGCACAATCGTTTACTAAACTCGAAGTGAAGCAATCGATGCGTAGGGTAGCCGATTGGCAGATCGGTCATTACAACAGAGCTGTTTATGGTGATCTCAACTGGGTGAATGCCACCTTTTTCCTGGGACTTGCTTATTGGGCAGAGATCGCCGAGAAGGACGATCAGGATGACTTCTATTATAAATGGCTGACCCGCCTGGGAAGTCGTAACTATTGGCAGGTAGATAAACGGATGTATCATGCAGATGATATTTGTATTGCTCAAACCTATCTGTATCTGTACGAAAAGTACAAGCAAAAGGACATGATTGTTCCTACTCTGGCGCGTACGGAGTGGGTGGTCGCCAATCCTCCTTCGGGTTCGTTTCAGTTGACTTACGGAGATGCCACGACATTAGAACACTGGACTTGGTGTGATGCTCTTTTCATGGCACCCCCCGTTTATCTGAAACTCTATAATATCACTGGTGATAAGAAATTCATTCGCTTTATGGATAAAGAGTACAAAGCGACTTACGAGTTCCTGTTCGATAAAGAAGAAAATCTCTTCTACCGTGACCACCGTTATTTTGATATGAAAGAGAGTAATGGTGCCAAAGTCTTTTGGGGACGGGGCAATGGCTGGGTGCTTGGCGGACTGGTAGAAATGCTACGTGAACTGCCTGCCAAGAGCAAATATCGTCCGTTCTATCAGGAACTGTTTCAGAAACTCTGTTACCGCATCGCTAATTTACAGAGCAGCGACGGATTCTGGCGTGCAAGTCTGCTCGATCCGGACGCTTATCCATCACCCGAAACAAGCTGTAGCGGTTTCTTCGTATATGCCCTTGCCTATGGACTGAACGAGGGACTTTTACCAAAGGAAAAGTTCCTGCCTGTAGTAGAGAAAGGATGGAAAGCACTGCTTTCTGCGGTAGAAGAAGACGGTAAACTAGGATATGTACAACCTATCGGTGCCGACCCAAAGAAAGTGACCCGCAATATGACAGAAGTATACGGACCGGGTGCTTTCCTGCTTGCCGGAACGGAAATGTATCGTATGGCAGAAGACGCTCCGAAACAGAATGCTACTATCCCGCAGAACCGTATTCAGGAAATTGCAGCTATGCTTCCCGATCGACCGCAGGGGATAGGAAGGTCTTATAAAGACCGAACTTTCTGGAATAAGATAAAAGAGAGTGACGACGCTAAACAACTTCTGGAAAAGGAAGCTCCTGCTTTGTTAAAGCAGGGGATGCCCCCTTTTGTCGATTCATTGTACTTGCATCTGAATAAGACGAATGTTCGTTTGCCCGGAGAGAATATGATGAATGCCCGTTATCAATATCTGTACAGGCTGACTTTGGCTGAATGCCTTGAAAATAAGAGGCGTTATGTCCCTGCCATCGAAAAAGCTCTGGTGGCTCTTTGCAGTCAGAAGCCTTGGTCTATTCCTGCCCACGACCGCGGTCTGAAGAATTATAAAGGAACGGATTATTATGTAGACTTGGTGGTTGCTACTGCCGGAAACGGTATTGCTCAGTGTGTTACCATGCTGGACGATCGTCTGTCGCCGGAGGTAAGGGCACGGGTGCAGTGTGCTTTCCGTGAGAAGGTTTTCCGTCCGGTCTACCGTTGTCTGGAAGAGACAAAACCATTTTGGTGGTTCACCGCTACCAATAACTGGAACTCTGTGTGTCTGGCGGGTGTTACCGGTGCGGCTCTTGCCTTGTTGCCCGATAAGGAGGAACGTGCTTACTTTGTTGCGGCAGCCGAAAAGTATAACGTGTATGGAATGAAGGGGTACGCTGACGACGGCTACTGTAGTGAAGGTGTAGGTTATTATAATTATGGTTTCCGTGCCTACATTCTGTTGCGTGAAGAAGTATACCGGACAACGCAGGGAAAGATCGACTTCTTTCAGACTCCCAAGTTTGTCCGTATCGCCCGGTATGGGAAGAAGATACAGATGAATGAAGGAGTGTGCCCCGCCTATTCGGATTGTCGCATGGGTTTGTCGCCGGACAAGTTTATTCTCAGTTACTGCGACCGGGCGCTGGGTATTACTTCTGCCGAAGAACAGCCTGTTTTACCCAAAGGAAACAACTTGTCCCTTCACCTTCTCGAACTTTTCACAAGTCAGGTTGCAAAGGTTGGAATGACAGACGGAATCCGTCAGGTATTGCAGGAAGAGTCGGATGCTTTGCGCGCTTATTATGAGCAGGCAGGTATTTTGATTGCTCGTCCTGCCGGTGGAACTTCCTGTCGTCTGGCCATATCAGCCAAGGGCGGAACCAATGCGGAGAATCATAACCACAATGATGTCGGTTCTTATGCCGTAGCTTTGGGAAGTGAAACGATGGTTGGCGATCAGGGCGGTCCGAACTCCTATCCCGGAGATTATTTTAACGGAGACGCTCCTCAGAAATATAAGATAAAAGGATCATTCGGCCATCCGGTTCCTGTAGTAGACGGACGAACACAGTCCTCGGGCGGGAAAGCGAAAGGTGTTGTGCTACAGAAAGAATTTACGAACGAAAAAGATGTATTCAGTATTAACTATACCTCTGCTTATTCCACCCCCAATTTGGATAAGCTCATTCGTACTTTCGTTTACGACCGTCAGGGCAAAGGCAGCTTTACGGTCGGCGATGAATTTACAGCGAAAACACCGATCCGATTCGAAACAGCCATAACGACACGAGCCGACTGGAAAATCCTGGACGATACACATCTTCTGCTGGCTACTGATTCCGAACAGATGATTGTAGCTATTGAGGCATCCGGTAAAGTGGCGTTTACTTCCGAAACGATTGAAGTGAACTCTCCGGCATATACACGTATCGGGATTGCATTGAAAAATCAGTCGAAGGAAGGATATATCCGATTGAAGATGTACACAAAATAAGTCTGTGTATTAGATATATGAAGTATTTATAGGGCATATATGCCCAGCGTGCAGGACATATATGTCCAACGTGCAGGAGATAGTTACCCTGCACATTGGCTATATATGTCCTGCAATCAGATTATAGTTGCCCTGCAAACGGGGGAAGAAGGTACTATCTTTATCTTCTTGTTTTTATTCTTGCTACTTTCGCTTAAACTGTCTATTTTTGAGGCTGCATTTCCATACTTGAATACGAGTACCTCATTATTAATAGGATAAAACAATGAAAAACAGGTTTCTGATTATATGCACAGTTTTGTTTCTCTCCTCTTGTTTGGCGTATGGACAAGAGCAAGCATCTGTAACAAATGACTTTTCTGAAAATAAACAAGGTTGTATTCAGCATCCCTGGCAAGGCAAGAAAGTAGGATACATCGGAGATTCCATCACAGACCCGAATTGCTACGGTGATAATATAAAGAAGTACTGGGACTTTCTGAAAGAATGGCTGGGGATCACTCCTTTTGTTTACGGCATTAGTGGAAGGCAGTGGGATGATGTACCCCGTCAGGCGGAAAAGCTGAAGAAAGAACATGGCGGAGAAGTCGATGCTATCCTGGTTTTTATGGGGACAAACGATTATAATAGTAGTGTGCCTATCGGTGAGTGGTTTACGGAACAAGAAGAGCAAGTGCTGTCTGCTCACGGTGAGATGAAGAAGATGGTGACGCGGAAAAAGCGTACGCCTGTCATGACTCAAGACACTTATAGAGGTCGTATTAATATAGGAATCACTCAACTGAAGAAACTTTTCCCGGATAAGCAGATCGTTCTGCTGACTCCTTTGCATCGTTCGTTGGCTAACTTCGGCGATAAGAATGTCCAGCCGGATGAAAGCTATCAGAATGGTTGCGGAGAATATATAGATGCTTATGTGCAGGCTATTAAGGAGGCAGGAAATATATGGGGAATACCTGTCATAGACTTTAATGCAGTGACAGGTATGAATCCGATGGTTGAAGAACAGCTTATTTATTTCTATGATGCCGGCTATGACCGTTTGCATCCCGACACCAAAGGGCAGGAGCGTATGGCACGCACTTTGATGTATCAGTTACTTGCACTGCCTGTCGCTTTTTAATTATTCAAATATCCGCAGGACTTGACAAAGGCATTTTTTTGTTGTATATTTGCAGGAGTCATACAGGCAATAAAGTAACAACCCATTAAAAAATGAAACGAAATGCACCTTATCAATCATCTTAACCGAACCGAAAAAAATAGTGTAACATTATAACAAAATACAAAGGGGATCATATGCAAATCAGCATCTATGTGAACCGGTGATAAGCTTGAGGCTGCAACTTTTTATACGGTTTGCAGCCTTTTTTGTTGCATAAAATCAAGAAATACGTGCTTAAAAGGTGTATTGGAGTTTATAATAAATAGGGAGACCGTTTATAATAAACGATGCAACTATTTATTATAAACTCAACTGCGATTTTAGTATTGATGGTAAAAAGTTTTCTATATGTCAGAAGAACCCGTAGAGAGTTTTCTTTTATTTGACTTAGCAGACTGCGAATTATCGTAACATGACAATCTTTTACTTTATTGCCCGATTTACCCCCTATATCTGCCCGATTTACCTCCCGTCTCATTGCGTTCTTCTCTTTATTTTGTGCATTAAATATTCTTATTCTTTTCAATGATGAAAGATGCTGCATGATATGCACGGCGGAGATGGAAAGTGTGTGGCTGTTCTGCGGGATGTTGTTTTGAAGAAAAATAGTACAATATTCCATGCTTGTTGTACTATTCTCTATAGGAATATAGATAGTTAATCGTAAATTTGTAATTTAATTGTGCCTTATATTTTTTATAAGAATTTATAGAAGAATATCATGAAATACTGGATGTTATTGTTTGCCTTTTTGTGGGTATCTTACGGAACGGGCATGGCCCGGAAAACCGAAAAAATAGTAAATAACGGAATTCCCTGGTTTGACGACAGGGGAGAGATTGTCAATGCCCACGGTGCCTGCATTGTGGAAGAGAATGGCAGATATTATCTTTTCGGGGAATATAAGTCGGACAAGAGCAATGCATTTCCGGGTTTCAGTTGTTATTCATCTGATGATTTGGTGAACTGGAAGTTCGAACGTGTTGTACTGCCGATGCAGTCAAGCGGAATTCTTGGCCCTGATCGTGTAGGCGAGCGTGTGAAAGTCATGAAATGCCCTTCTACCGGCGAGTATGTGATGTATATGCATGCAGACGATATGAACTATAAAGATCCCCATATCGGTTATGCTACCTGTAGCACTATAGCAGGTGAATATAAACTTCACGGACCTCTGTTGTATGAAGGTAAGCCTATTCGCCGCTGGGATATGGGGACTTATCAGGACACGGACGGTACCGGATATCTGCTGTTGCACGGAGGAATTGTCTATCGTTTGAGTAAAGATTACCGTACGGCAGAGGAAAAAGTGGTATCGGGAGTAGGTGGTTCTCACGGAGAGTCTCCGGCAATGTTTAAAAAGGACGGCACGTATTTCTTCTTGTTCTCCAATCTGACCAGTTGGGAGAAGAATGATAATTTCTACTTTACTGCCCCTTCTGTCAAAGGCCCGTGGACCAGACAAGGTTTGTTTGCTCCCGAAGGAAGCCTGACCTATAATTCACAGACCACTTTTGTGTTTCCTTTAAAGTGTGGTGAAGATACGATTCCTATGTTTATGGGCGATCGCTGGTCTTATCCGCATCAGGCTTCGGCTGCCACCTATGTGTGGATGCCTATGCAGGTGGATGGAACAAAGCTTTCTATTCCGGAATACTGGCCTTCCTGGGACGTTGATAAGTTGAAACCCGTAAATCCTCTGCGCAAAGGAAAAACCGTCGATTTAAAGAAGATAACGTTCAGTAAAGAAGCTGACTGGAAAGTGGAGGAAGGAAGAATATCTTCCAATGTAAAAGGAAGTACGCTGAGCATTCCTTTCACTGGCTCTTGTGTGGCTGTTATGGGCGAAACGAACTGTCATAGCGGATATGCGCGTATGAATATCCTTGATAAGAAAGGGGAGAAAATATATTCTTCACTGGTCGATTTCTATAGTAAGGCGAATGATCATGCAACGCGTTTTAAGACTCCCCAATTGGCTGAAGGGGAATATACGCTGGTGATTGAAGTTACGGGCATCAGCCCCACATGGACTGATAAAACGAAGAGAATCTATGGCAGCGACGATTGCTTTGTGACCATTACTGATATTGTAAAACTGTAATATTTATGAGAAATAGAATTTTATTTTCTTTCCTTGCTTGGGTAGCAGTGATCGTGTCCGTTCAGGGTAAACAAAAAGATTTTGTTTTGCAGTCCGGTCGGCCGGTTGCGATAGCTTGCAGCGGTTCGGAAGCACCGGTGGTGCGTACTTCTCTGGACTTGTTGTCCCGTGACCTTCAGACTGTATTGTCGGCAACTGCCCATATAGACACAAACACCGGAAACATCATAGTAGGAACGATCAGGCAGAGCAAGCTGATTGAGCAGGCAGGCATCGATATTTCCGCATTAAAAAACAAAAAGCAGGCTTTCATGCTCGCCGTCTCAGAAGATGGAAAGCTAGTAGTAGCCGGCAGCGACAGTCACGGTACAGCCTACGGCATACTTGAAATATCCCGTCTGCTAGGTGTTTCCCCTTGGGAATGGTGGGCGGATGTGACTCCGGAGAAGAAAAAGATGTTCCGCCTTTCTTCCAATTTCAGAGAGTTGCAGTCTCCTTCTGTGGAGTATCGGGGCATCTTTATTAATGATGAAGATTGGGGACTGATGCCTTGGAGTAACAAGACTTACGAACCGTCGGATGTGAAAGGAGAAATCGGGCCGCGTACCAACGAACGTATTTTTGAGTTGCTGCTTCGTTTGCGGGCCAATACCTACTGGCCTGCTATGCATGAGTGTACCTTGCCTTTCTTTCTGACGAAGGGCAATCGGGAAGCAGCGAAAAAGTATGGCATCTTTATGGGAGCTTCCCACTGCGAGCCAATGGCGTGCAATGCTGCCGGAGAATGGAAAATACGTGGAAAAGGAGCATACGATTACGTGAATAACAGTCCGGCCGTTTATCAGTTTTGGGAAAATCGTGTGAAAGAAGTTGCCGGACAAGAGATACTTTACACGCTGGGTATGCGTGGCGTTCACGATGGAAAGATGCAGGGAGCCAAGACGGTAGAAGAACAGAAAGCCGTCCTGGACCGGGTATTTGTTGACCAGCGCGGCTTGCTCGAAAAGTACGTGAATAAAGACGTAACACAAGTGCCGCAGGTCTTTATTCCTTATAAGGAAGTGCTCGATATTTATCATGCGGGGCTGCAAGTACCCGAAGACGTGACCTTGATGTGGTGTGATGATAACTACGGCTATATCCGCCATTTCCCCACTGCCGAAGAGCGTGCCCGTAAAGGCGGCAACGGAGTCTATTATCATGTTTCCTACTGGGGACGCCCGCACGATCATTTATGGTTGAGCACCATGAGTCCATCGCTCATTTATCAACAGATGAAGCAGGCTTACGATCAGGGAATACAAAAAATGTGGATACTGAACGTCGGCGACATCAAACCTGCCGAGTATCAGATTGAGCTGTTTATGGATATGGCATGGAATTTGGATAAGGTATCTTCCGAAGGAGTGACCGCACATCTGAAACATTGGCTGGAACGGGAACTGGGAACTTCCTGTGCAAAGGCCATCCTTCCCGTTATGCAGGAACATTATCGCTTGGCACATATCCGCAAACCCGAATTTATGGGAAATACACGGGAGGAAGAAAAGAATCCGGTCTATCGGGTAGTCAAAGACCTGCCGTGGAGCGAAAGAGAGATAAACGAACGTCTGAATGCTTACAGCGAACTTTCGGAAACAGTAGAGAAAACTGCTTCTAAAGTACCCGCCGACAGACAGAGCGCTTACTTCGAACTGGTGAAATATCCCGTACAGGCTGCGACACAAATGAATCGCAAACTGTTATACGCCCAATTGGCACGCCACGATAAGGAAGACTGGGAAAAGAGTGATGCCGCTTACGACAGCATTGCTGCACTGACTCAACACTATAACTCATTGGAGAATGGGAAATGGAATCGCATGATGGACTTCAAACCCCGCAAGCTCCCTGTATTCAACCGTGTGGAAAGAAATGCGGCTACTGCTCCGATGACAGCAGACCGTAAAGCAGCCTGTCAATGGAACGGGGCGGAGGCAAAGAAGGGGAACGCTATTGTCTGCGAAGGTTTGGGATATGAAGGCAAAGCCGCAGAGATAAGAAAAGGCGATGCGCTGACTTTCTCTTTCGGTAATCTGAAAACGGACTCGGTAGAGGTGGATATCCGGTTACTTCCCAATCATCCGGTGCATGGCGATAAGTTGCGTTTCTCGGTTTCTCTGGATGGTGCCGAGCCTGAAGTGATAGCGTACGAAACGAAGGGGCGCAGCGAGGAATGGAAAGAGAACGTGCTTCGTAATCAGGCAATCCGGAAAATTGTACTTCCCGTTACGGGTAAGAAATCACATCAACTGGTCATCAAGGCATTGGATGAGGGAGTGATACTGGATCAGGTAATGCTTTATGAGGTGAATTAGATATAATTCTATATTTTATAGTTTCAGACTGGCTGGGTCAGTCAGTCTGAAATACACTGTTTATTGTCCCGGCTTGATAATCAACCGCAGTACAAACCAAGCGTGATGTGCTGCGGTGCTTATCCATCCATAATGTTTTGCCATAATGCGGAACCGTTCCTTAAGAGAAGCCTTCCGGTTCTGAGTAGTCATTCCTTCATCCAGATAGTCGATGATTGTCAGGTGCGTATTGTGCAGGGTACGCGCCTTTTTCATGATGCGGATGCACCAGTCGAAATCAGCGGAGTACCGGTAGTTTAAGTCATAAGGTTCCACCAGCGTATGTCTGGCAAAGAAAGCCTGATGGCAGACTAACATTCCCTGTTTGAAACTCCTCCAGTCCAGCTTTTCGGGCGTGGAAAGGCGGCGCATATGCAGAAAGTGCCTGTCTTTGTCAACAATCGCAGTTTCCCCGTAGATGACGTCGGGGAGAACACTCCCATGAATGCTGTGCACCATTTGCTGCAAGGTGTCGTCTTCGTGAAAGCAGTCGCCCGCATTCAGGAAACAGAGATAGTCGCCGCTGGCAAGGGAGATCGCCTTGTTCATGGCATCGTACAATCCTTTGTCCGGTTCGCTGACGACGGTAGTTATCCGTGAACGGTATCTGTCGATGATAGAGAGAGTACCGTCTTTGGAGGTCCCGTCCACGATGATGTATTCTACGTGGTGGTAAGTCTGCGAGATAACACTTTGGATGGTATCTTCCAGTACTTTCTCGGCATTGTAGGTCACCGTGATAATCGAGAACTTGGGAGTAGGATGGACACTATGCATATTTCCCTGTTATTTTGTTGTAAACGTCCGTGTACTTCTTCGCTATGATACTTTCTGAATAGTTGCCCACGGCCTTGCGGCAGGCTTGTGCGGAGAGTTCCGCATATTCGGGTTCCGTCAGTACCCAATGGATGCCGTTGGCCAGATCTTCGGAAGACTTGCGCTGAGCTACGTATCCGTTGTGCAGATGATCGATCATTTCCGGTATGCCTCCGGTGTTGAAACCGACGCAGGGCACACCGCAGGACATCGCTTCCATCACCATATTCGGCAGATTCTCTTCGAGAGAAGGGATAGCGAAGAGGTCTACGGCATTGTATATATCCACCAACTCATGCTCATTCTTAATATAAGGAAGCGGATAGACGCGGAAAGGAATCAGGTCTTGCAACTGCTGCGACTGGTTGCCGAAAACAACCACGCCCAATGAGTCTTTCCATTCCGGATGTTTCTCTGCCAGCAGTTTGCAGGCTTCAATCAGATAGTCGATACCCTTTCGCTTGTCTGTTATCTTGACAGAACCGAAAAGAATCAGCTTCCCTTCCTGTGGCAGCCTGCATTTTCTGCGGGCTTCCTGCTTATTGTGAGGCTTGAAAAGATTCGTGTTGATGGCGTTCGGGATACTGATAACCGTTTGTCCGGTGAGCAGTCCGCTGACTTTGGCCTTCTCCGCCAGCCAGCGGCTACAGCCTATAAACGTGATGGATGCTTGACTATAAATCTCTTTCTTCTTCCGGAAGATTCGGGTAGATAAGTCCTTCTTGCCTCCTCCTCCGTAGATGTAAGGGCAGTGGTGGCATTCCTGTTCGTAGTTTCTGCATTCGCGTGCATAATGGCAGATGCCGGTGCAGGGCCACATATCGTGCATGGTCCATACTACAGGTTTGCCGGAAGTCAGAATCTTGCGGATGGTGTTGAGTGACAGCATCCCTTGGTTGATCCAGTGCAGATGGATGACATCTGCCTGCTGAAATTCGGGAAGCGAAGTGATGTCCGTGCCGGTATTGGCGATATCTACGGCGAAGAGATCATTCTTCTTGAAACGGTTGGCTTTCCAGATGACGATGCGTTCCCACATGAATTTCCATACGTGCAGCCAACTGCGCTTTAGGCCGACGACGCTGATTTGGTCTGTCTGTTTGTCACGTACCAACATTTTCGCCTTGATGCCGTTGTTCTTAAGCGATTCCATCAGTCGTCCGGCAGCGACAGCCGCACCACCTATTCGTTCGGAAGTATTGATGATTAGTACCCTCATGCTTTCAAAATGTTTGCACAAAAGTAGTGGTTTTCAGTGAAAATCCGTACAAAGTCACATATTATTTGTACTTTTGCCACACTTATTAATAAGGAGATATTGAACATGAAAAAGGTTGTGTTTTTAGGATTAGGGTATATCGGCCTTCCTACGGCAGCCGTTGCTGCCGCTCACGGTTTCGAAGTCATAGGAGTAGATGTCAATCCTTCTGTGGTGGAAACGATCAACCAGGGAAAGATACATATTGTAGAACCTGCACTGGGTCAGGTAGTCAGGGACGTAGTGCAGAGTGGAAAGTTGCGTGCTGTATGCAAGCCGGAAGCGGCGGATGCTTTCTTTATCGTAGTGCCTACCCCGTTCAAGCAGAACCATCGGGCGGACATCACCTATGTGGAAGCGGCCACCCGTTCCGTGATCCCTTATCTGCAGGAGGGTAACCTGTTTGTCATCGAATCCACTTCTCCGGTATATACCACCGAACGTATGGCGGAAGTGATCTATAAAGAACGTCCCGAACTGAAAGGGAAGATACATATCGCTTATTGTCCCGAACGCGTATTGCCGGGAAATACATTATACGAACTGGTGCACAACGACCGCGTGATAGGCGGCATCGATCCGGCATCCACCGAAAAAGCCATTGAGTTTTATTCCGCTTTCGTACAAGGCAAACTGCACGGCACCAATGCCCGCACGGCAGAGATGTGCAAACTGACGGAGAATTCCTCCCGCGACTCACAGATCGCCTTTGCCAACGAACTCTCCATGATCTGCGACAAAGCCGGAATCAATGTATGGGAACTGATCGAACTTGCCAACAAGCATCCGCGTGTGAATATCCTTCAACCGGGCTGCGGAGTAGGCGGTCACTGCATTGCGGTAGACCCTTGGTTCATCGTATCCGACTATCCGGAACAGGCGCAGCTCATTAAGCGTGCCCGTGAAACGAACGATTACAAAGCGGACTGGTGTGCGAACAAAGTATTGGAAACCTGTCAGAAGTTTGTGGAACAGAACGAGCACGAACCGGTCGTTGCCTGCATGGGACTGGCTTTCAAACCGAATATCGATGACTTACGGGAATCTCCCGCCAAATATATCGCTTCCCGCATCATCTCCGAATCGAGAGCGGACGTGCTGATTATCGAGCCTAATATAAGCACTCATAAGAGCTTCCATCTGACAGATTATCGGGAAGCATACGAGAAAGCGGATATTATCGTCTGGCTGGTTCGCCACGATGTCTTCCTTGCATTGCCCAAAGAAGAAGGAAAGATAGAACTGGACTTCTGCGGCGTGAGACGATAAAATGTAGTTTAATTGCGAAGAGGTTGTATAGACTCTATTAAATAAAGCAGATGAAAAAGATATTGCTCGTTTTCGGTACCCGTCCCGAAGCGATAAAGATGGCTCCGCTTGTAAAGGCGCTCCAGAAAGATACGGAACATTTTGAGACACGTGTCTGCGTTACGGCACAGCACCGGCAGATGTTGGATCAGGTATTGGAGGTGTTCGGCATCACTCCCGAATATGACCTGAATATCATGGCTCCCAATCAGGACTTGTATGACATTACCGCTAAAGTACTGCTCGGACTGCGCGAAGTGCTGAAGGACTTCCGTCCCGACACCGTATTGGTGCATGGAGATACGACTACCTCGATGGCAGCATCCCTTGCGGCATTTTATATGCAGATACCTGTGGGACACGTGGAAGCCGGATTGCGTACCTATAATATGTTGTCTCCCTGGCCGGAAGAAATGAACCGCCAGGTGACAGACCGTATCTGTACTTACTACTTTGCACCGACGGAACAGTCAAGGGCAAATCTGCTGCAAGAGAATATAGACGCGAAGAAAATCTTTATTACAGGAAATACGGTGATTGATGCCCTGCTGATGGCGGTCGATATCATTTCCACCACCGCCGGTGTGAAAGAAAAGATGGCGAAGGAACTTCAGGAGAAAGGCTACACGGTAGGTGATCGTGAGTATATCCTCGTCACCGGACATCGTCGTGAGAACTTCGGAGATGGTTTCCTGCATATCTGCAAAGCGATCAAAGAACTGGCGGCTCTTCACCCGGAGATGGACATAGTCTATCCCGTTCATCTGAATCCTAATGTGCAGAAGCCAGTGTATGAACTGCTTTCCGGTCTGAGCAATGTCTACCTGATCTCTCCTTTGGATTATCTGCCTTTTATTTATGCCATGCAACATTCTACTCTGCTGCTGACTGATAGCGGCGGTGTGCAGGAAGAAGCCCCTTCATTGGGCAAACCCGTGCTGGTGATGCGGGATACGACCGAGCGTCCGGAAGCTGTTGAGGCGGGTACGGTGAAGCTGGTCGGCACGGATGCGGAGGCAATTGTCAGTAATGTCACTGCCCTGCTGCAAGATAAAGAAATGTATAAGCGGATGTCCGAAACGCATAACCCTTATGGTGACGGACAGGCTTGCGAAAGAATCATAGCTGCGCTTCGATAACTTCAAAATAGTTTCATTGCTTGAAACCATTGGTTTCTCGGTGTGAAACTGTTGGTTTCAAGGCATGAAACTTTTAGTTTCAGAGCATGAAACAAATCATGCCGTTCGTTGGCGCTGATGGCGGGACCGGGCGAAACAAAAATTAATAACACTTCTTATCGGGAATGCCCTCTAACGAAAAACGGGCTGTCAGAGAATCACTTCTCCGGCAGCCCTTCTTCATTAGGATCAAAAAAACAGAGGAAGTATGATATTCTTTATTCCTGTCCTCCCCCTAAAGCACGGTATAGGTTAATTAAACTTTGTATTTCGGTAAAATGATTGGCCGTCTGTGATAGTTGCGCGCTGAGCAATGACTGTCGGGCGGTAAGTACTTCCAGATAGGTTGTATTCGTATGTTCCATCAGCAGAGAAGTACTTCGCACGGCTGTTTGCAGAGAAGCAATCTGCTTGTCGAGCAAGGTTCTTTTCCCCTGACTGGTCTGATAGGCAGTCAGCGCATCATTCACTTCGCTGCCGGCGTTGAGCAATGTTTGCTGAAAGCCGAGAGCTGCTTCTTCCTGCTGCGCACGGGCGATGCGATACTGAGCCACCACTTGTCCTTTATTAAAGAGCGGCTGCGTGAGCGAACCTACTGCCGATGCCAGGAACTTGCCCGGATTGAGAATCATAGACCCGACGGAGTTCGTCCATCCGGCACTTCCGCTCAACGTGATGGAAGGGTAGAAAGCCGAACGTGCCGCATTGGTGCCATAGAACGCTGCTTCCAGCGTCCGCTCGGCCGAGCGGACATCGGGGCGGGCGGCAAGCATCCGGACAGGGATTCCTACGGCAAAGTCCGTAGGAAACTGTTGGTCTGCCAACGTTCCGCGTTCGTAGTTGCGGGGTGTCTCTGCCAATAATAAAGCAAGACTGTTCTCCACCTGATTGATCTGCTGCTGCAAATCGAGCACAGAACCCTGCACCTGATAATAGGTCGCTTCCATCTGCGATACAGCCGATTCGTTCGCCAGTCCGGCGTTCATCAGGGAGCGGGTAGAGGCTACGGTTTCTTTCCATGCCTCCTCCGTCTGTCGGGAGATGATGAGCTGTTCGTCCAGCATCAGCAGTGTATAGTAGGTATTGGCTATACCGGCTATCAGCTGCGTGCGGACTGCCTGACGGTAATCTTCACTTTGTGCATACAGCGCTTTCGCCTGCTTCTTGGAGTTGCGCATACGGCCGAATACGTCCAGTTCCCAACTGGCGGTCACGGGCAGCGAGTAACCCTGCGTAGCCTTGTTCGTATCGAAGCTGCTCACTGTCCCCTGCGGGGAAAGCGCAAAGGCGGGCAGGAAAGCAAGTTTGGCGGACATCAGCACTGCCTGAGCTTCTTCTACGCGAAGCTGGGCGGACTGGTAGTCGGTATTGGTCCGCAACCCTGTCTCGATGAGGGATTGCAGATGAGGGTCGGTGAAGAGTTCCCGCCAGTCCATATTCCCCAGACCGGCAGTGTCTTCCGTCACCACTTCTCCGCCGTAAAGATCGTCGGGGACGGAAGTGGCGGGCTTGTATTTGGTATAGATGCCACAACCGCTCAGCGTCAGACTCATGGCAACTAACAGGATGATATTTTTCTTCATTCTTTCTTTTATTTATTAACGTTCACGTTCAGCTTCACTTTTCTCTTTTTCCAAAAGCACTTGTACATCTGCTTCTTCCTCCATCGGTTTGCGGATTTTCTCCTGCAAGTACTCAAAGATGATGTAGAAGACCGGAACGACAAAGAGCAATGCCACCGTTCCGACAGCCATACCGCCTACGACACCCGTACCCAGCGAACTGTTGCCATTGGCACCCGCACCGGAAGAGAACATCAGCGGAAGCATACCGAAGATCATCGTCAGCACCGTCATTAGGATAGGACGCAGGCGGACCTGTGCGGCAGAGTAGGCCGATTCCACGATGCCCATTCCTTTGCGGCGGCGTTCGATGGCGTACTCCGTAATCAAAATAGCCGTCTTGGCCAGCAAGCCGATCAGCATGATCACACCCGTCTGCAAATAGATGTTATTCTCCAGTCCGAGTATCTTGGCGAACAGGAACGAGCCCATCAATCCGAACGGTACGGAGAAGATAACGGCAAACGGTACGAGGAAACTTTCGTAGAGACAAGCCAGAATCAGATAGATCAGGAAGATACAGATGGCGTAGATGAAAACCGTCTGAGCACCGCCGCTGCTTGCCTCTTCGCGTGCCATACCGCCATATTCGTATCCGTAGCCCATCGGCAACGATTCTGCGGCCACTTCCTCAATCACTTTCTGCACTTCACCCGAAGAGTAACCGTCGGCAGGATTCACATTGGCTGTGATGGTGCTGTAGAGGTTGAAACGGTTGGCCGTTTCCGGTCCCAGTACCTGCTTCAGTGTAACGAACTGGCTCACCGGAGCCATTTCCGTACCGTTGCGCACAAACATATTGTTCAATGCCTGTTCGTCCAGGCGGTATTCGGGCGATGCCTGCATCATGACACGATATACTTTACCGTATTGATTGTAGTTGGAGATATACGCTCCACCGCAATAACTGCCTACCGCATCGAGTACCGCACTTGGCGAAATTCCTGCACGCTTACATTTGGCGGCATCCACTTCTACCGAGAGCTGCGGGAAGTTGATGGCGTAGGATGTATAAGCCATAGCCACTTCCGGACGCTGGTTCAAGGCGTTGAGGAACTGTGTGGACGCATCGTAGAACGTAGCCAGATCACCGCCTGTCATATCCTGAAGGTTCAGTTCGAGGGAGTTACCCATACCGTATCCCGGAATCATGGCGGGCTGGAAGCTGAATATCTGCGCTTCCTTGATGGACTGGAATTGTGCGTTGAGGCGGGAAGCTACGGCATCCGAACCGTGTTCCTTTCCTTTTCGTTCGCTCCAGTCTTTCAGGCGGACAATGATCGTACCGTAAGAAGTTCCCTGACCGGAGATCAGACCGTATCCTGCTACGCGGGCGTAGTGTTCTATTTCGGGCGTATCTTTCAGAATGTTTTCCAGCCGGTCCATTACTTTCGTCGTCTCTTCAAGCGTGCTTCCCGGTGAAATGCTGACATTCACCATGATAACACCCTGGTCTTCCTGCGGTACCAGTCCCGTCTTGGTCGTGCTCATCAGATAAACCAGCAGGACGATGGTAGCAGCCAGTGAAGTCCATACCATCCAGCGATGGCGGATGAAGTACATCACCCCTTTCTTATACTTGCCCAGCACGGCATTGAACGAAGCGTTGTAAGCTGCGCGTACCCGTCCGTTGATACTCTTGGCGCTCTTGGTTCCGTCCGACGGACGCATCATGATGGCGCACAGGGCGGGACACAGGGTCAGAGCCGAGATCATGGAGATACCTACGGCAGTTGCCATCGTGATACCGAATTGGGTATAGAACACGCCCGAAGTACCTCCCATGAAGGTGACGGGGATAAATACGGCCATGAAGACACAGGTACAAGAGACGATAGCCATCGTCACGTCGCCCATCGCATCTTTGGTGGCAAGGTAGGGCGACTTGTATCCGGCGTCAAACTTGGACTGCACCGCTTCCACCACCACAATGGCGTCATCCACCACCGTACCGATGGCAAGCACCAGGGCAAACAGGGTCAGGATGTTCAGACTGAATCCCGCAGCTACCAGACAGGCAAACGTACCTACCAGTGACACGATGATGGAGATAGACGGGATGAGCGTACTCTTCAAGTCCTGCAAGAAGAAGTATACCACGAGGATAACCAGAATGATGGCGATAATCAGTGTTTCCACCACGTTGTGTATGGAAGCGAAGAGGAAGTCGTTCGAACTCATCATGGTGACGAACTCCGTTCCTTCCGGCAGGTTTTTCTCCATCCGCTCCATCTGGGCGGTAATTTCTTTATTGACAGCGGTCGCATTGGAACCTGCCGTCTGGAAGATCATATAGAGCACGGCAGGCTGGCTGTCCATCTCACTGCGGAAACTATAAGTCATAGTGCCCAGTTCCACATCCGCCACATCCTTCAGACGGAGTATCGAGCCGTCTTCACGCGAGCGGACAACGGTGTTCTGAAACTCTTCCACGCTCTTCAGTCTTCCGCGATATTTCATCGTAAACTGGAAGACGTTCTGCGAACTCTCGCCCAGTGAGCCGGTAGGGGCTTCAATGTTCTGCTCGCCCAGCACGCCGGTGATGTCCGAAGGCACCAGCCCGTATTGTGCCATCCGTTCCGGTTTCAGCCAGATACGCATACTGTAGGTATCGCCTAGCTCCATGACGTCTCCTACTCCCTCGATACGTTTGATCTGCGGAATGACGTTGATGTCCAGATAATTGGCAAGGAAGGTCTGGTCGTAGCGACCGTCGGTGCAGACCAGCGCGCCGATTTGCAGGAAGCTGGTCTGGCGTTTCATCGTGCTTACGCCGACTTTCGTTACTTCGGCGGGCAGCAGTCCCTGTGCTTTGGCTACACGGTTCTGTACGTTGACAGCCGCCATGTCGGGGTCGGTGCCTTGCTTGAAGTAAACCTGTATGATAGCCAGACCTGCATTGGAGGCGCTGGACGTGATATACATCATGTCTTCCACCCCGTTGATGCTCTCTTCCAGCGGCATGATGACGCTGTTCATCACAGCTTCGGCATCGGCGCCCGTATAGCTGGCGGATACATAGACCGTGGGAGGCGCGATGTCGGGATATTGCTCCACCGGCAGGGTGAAGAGCGAGATAAGCCCTATGGCGAGAATCAGCACGGAGATGGAGATAGCCATCACCGGCCGTTTGATAAATATATTTCCTTTCATAATCAGTCTCCTTCTTATTTAACCTGTGTGCCTTCGCGCACCAGTCCGGCGCCTTCCGATACAATTTCGTCACCGGCTTTCAGGCCGTCCAGCACTACATATTCGCGTCCGTCGTTGATTCCGGCTACGGTGATCAGGGTGGAGACTGCTTTGCCATCCACTACCTTATATACAATCGTCTTGTCCTGCATCCGCACGGTGGCTGTCTGCGGGATGGCGATGCAGTTCTTGTAGATGCTCGGCACTACTACCGTGCCCGATGCTCCGCTATGAAGCAGCCGTGATTCGTTGGGAAATACCACGCGTGCCACTACGGTCCCTGTCTGACGGTCGATCACTCCACTGATAGATTCGATGGTACCTTTCTTCTGATAGACTGAGTTGTCGTTCAGAATCAGTTCCACTTCCGGCATATTCTTTAACGCTTCGTCCATGTCGCCGTACTGGCGGGTGAGGGCGAGCAGCTGGTTCTCGGTCATCGAGAAATAGACGTACATATCCGAATTGTCACTGACCGTAGTGAGCGGATAAGGAATGCTGGCGCTAACCAATGCGCCTGCACGATAGGGCAATGCGCCTACAACTCCGTCACTGGGACTTTTCACTTCGGTATAAGAGAGGTTGTTACGTGCGCTTATTTCCTGAGCTTCAGCCTGTGCCAGTTGTGCCTTGGCGGTGAGATAAGAGTTTTCGGCAGTCTTCAGGCTAAATTCTGAAACGACTTTCTGCGCATACAGTTCCTTGTTGCTCTTGTAAGTCAGTTCGGCGGTGCTCGTAGCAGCGCGTGCCGCTTCCACATTGGCGGTGGCGGTTTTGAGCGCGGCTCTGTAAGGTACCTGGTCGATGATGAAAAGCAACTGTCCCCGACGTACCTTCTGACCTTCGGTCACGCAGAGTTTCTCGATTGTTCCCGACACTTGCGGATAGATGTCAATATCCTGTCGCCCGCGTATGGTCGCCGAATAGGAGGAAGAAAGTTCTTTGTCCGTTGGTTCTATCTGCATGACTGCATAAGAAGATTTCACTCCTGCATCCGGTGCCTGTTTGCACGATGCCATCCACACTGTACAACCGACAATCCCTATCAGCCGTATCCATTTTTTGTTCACTGTAATCATACTTACTCTTTTTGTCTTTTATTAAAATCAGAACAAAAGTAGGAGAAAAGAACAAGTCAATGGTGACCGATTTTTCTCTATGAATGTCCTGTTTTCGTTATTTGTGCTTTTTATGGCTAACTATTTGCGTATAAACGACATATCAAACAATTATAAAGGAGTTTGGGACATTCTGTTTTCCCTATTATTTACCAACTTTGCAAAAAGTAAAAAAGGAGAGATTATGGAAAAAGAGAACATTATGACAGTAGATATAGAAGACTTTAAGAAGAGTCAGCATATCCTTGATTATATAGACGATGACTTTGCGATAGTCAACAGTCTGGACGGGATTCCGTATAGTAATGATACAGTCCGGCTGAACTGTTTCCTTATTGCTGTCTGTGTGGAAGGATGTATTCAGCTGGATATCAACTACCGGACGTATCAGTTGCAGGCAGGCGACTTGCTGCTCGGTCTTCCCAATACACTGATCAGTCGTACGATGCTGAGTCCTAAATATAAGATAAGGCTGGCGGGATTCTCTACCCGTTTTCTGCAACGCATTATTAAAATGGAGAAGAAAACGTGGAATACCGCTGCCTATATTCACAACAATCCGGTGAAGTCTATCAGCGAAGGCGGGGACGAACCTGTTTTCAGGTTCTATCGGGATTTAATTGTGGCGAAGATCAACGATGAACCTCATTATTATCACAGGGAAGTGATGCAGCATCTCTTCTCCGCCCTCTTTTGTGAGATGCTGGGACAGCTTCACAAGGAAATCGATGCTCCCGACAAGGGGGACAGTCCGAAAGAAGGTATCAAACAGGCGGATTATACCCTGCGGAAATTCGTGGAGCTATTATCGAAAGATAAGGGTATGCACCGTTCTGTGAGTTATTATGCGGATGCGCTCTGCTACACTCCGAAGCATTTTTCGAAAGTCATCAAGCAAGCGTGTGGCAGGACTCCGCTGGACTTGATCAATGAAACGACGATAGAACATATCAAATACCGGCTGAAACGTTCGGACAAGTCCGTCAAGGAAATAGCGGAAGAGTTCAACTTCCCCAACCAGTCCTTTTTCGGGAAGTACGTAAAGATGCATTTGGGGACTTCACCGGCTAATTACCGGAATCGCGAAGATGAGTGAGACGAAGAATCTCTTGGAAAGCCTTCAGGTAGCGTTCGCTGACTGTCTCCATATTGATCTTTTCCCGGATCATCCGTTCCGACTCTTTTCCCATCTCCTTGCAGCGTTCGGGAGATTCGAACATCTCTCTGATTCTATCTGCCAGGCTATCGGCGTCGCCGTCCTTGAAGAAATAGCCGTTCTTGCCTTCCATGACCAGGTCGCGTTCCGTACTGTCGCATACGGCACATAGGACGGGCATGCCATACGTCATGGCGTCATTGATCGAAAGCCCTCCCATGCCGGCAAGCACATAGATACTCGATTCGTTCATATAGGCACCCAGCGTCTTCGGGTCATAGACGGCTCCGATAAAGCGGATGCTGTCTGCCAGTTGCAGGTCGTTTGCCTGTTGTCTGAGGTTGTCCAGTTCCGGTCCGTCTCCCACGATCACCAGTTCCGCTTCCGGATAGTCGGCGGCTACCTTCCGGAAAGCCTCTATCAATAAATCTACCCGTTTCCATTTTACCAGCCGTCCGATGTGCAGCAGGCGACGCTCGCACGGGGGAAGGATGGAGGGGGAAGCCAGTACGGATTCTTTTTCTTTGAGAAGCGCTTCCGTATCGGTCGAGTTGTAGGTGACGTGTATCTGCTCCTTCTTTACTCCGTAAGAGGGGAGGATGTCGTAGGCGGCTGTCGAGTAGTTCAGCGTTCCGGCGGCTTGGGCGTAGCAGTATTTCCGTATCCTTGCCGTTATCCATTGGCGCAGATAGAATCCGGTACCCTTGCTGAGCAGGTGCATACCTTCGTCGTGCATCGGATTGGCTTTGAAATATTCCTTGATCTTTCCGTAGGGAGGAGTCTGGAAGGGGATTTCACGAATCACCAGCTTGGCGTTGCAGGACTTCATAGCCTTTCTCAGTGCGGGCTGAAAGAATACTTGCAGGAAGTAGGGCCATCCTACTACCACTATATCCGGTTTTTCTTCCGCAATGATTTCGGGAAGGGCGGGGAAAGCGCTTTTTCCGTAGAACATCTTTTTCTCCGGTGTAGTCAGATGTTTGTAGGTTCCTCCTTCTACCATTTTCACCCCTTTGCCGATGGTCGTATTCCCTTTCTTCGGGCTGACAACGGTTATTTCTGCTCCTTTTGCCTGTAGCCTGTTGAGCATGGCATTCAGGTAGTGGGGGATTCCTCCGAATGTAAAAAGTACTTTCATTGTATATGCTTGCTGATTTGATTAAAACATGTGATTAGTTTCTCCACTTCGTGTTCGTGGGCGTACCGGGCGAAGGCCTGAGTGTCCATCCTTGTTTCGGTACACAGCGAGCGGATAGCTGCGCTGCATTCTCCGGCGTTGTCTTCTCCGGTGGTTTGGCCTGTTCCGTACTGCTCTACCCTCCGGCCCATGCAGAGGCCGCGGCTGACTATGACCGGTTTGCGGAAGGCGGCAGCTTTGGTCAGCAGGTTGCTGCTGCCGGTGAACTGCTTGTATGCGGCAAATATAAGGTCGCTCTCCGCTATCAGGGCATTGAAACAGCTTTCATCGGGAATCTTCTCCAATGAGAACAGACAGTTATTCCTTGACTCCCCGAACGCCCGCAGGTCGTTTTCCTGTTGTGCGGTGAGAGATGATTTCCCCGCAATGAGGAAGAAATATTCATCCTTTGGCAATAAAGGGATACTCTCTAACAGTAACTTTATCCCCTTGCGGAAATTGATGGAACCGAGCAGGGATATCACCTTCCTTCCTCTGGCTTTCTCCTTCAGTTTGCGCAGCAACGGGTAGTTTGTGGCGGGGGCCGAAAGATCGGCAAAGTCAGGAAACAGCAGAATATGGCGCTGAAATGTTTTCAGGTCTTTCGCTGAATATTCGTTCAGTATGCCTACTCCTACGCAGTTTTTGCTTCGCAGGAAAGGGCGGGTGTCGGGCATCCCTCGGTGGTAAGGCGGCAGGGCGGACTGAACCAGCAGGCCGCTCCACTGATAGGGCAGCAAAAGATTGAACAGCCATAAGGGAGCCAATGTAGGCAGCATATCGTCGAGGCAGGCGAAGAAGACCAGATCGGGTTTCAGCCGTTGAAGACTCCGGCGCAGCCTGTACAGATTTCGCAGCCGAATCACTGCATTGCGCAGTACAACCAGCTTTTTCTGCAACGGTTTTCCAGCAGGGAGCGGCAGCAGCGGAAGCGCTGAGACAGGCTGAAAGGCAACGGTCTCCTGTACACCTTTCCCGTCGGGAGCGATGAGCGACGTTTCGTGCCCCATGCCCGCCCATGTCTGAGCAAACTGTTTATAATACGTTTCCCGATGGCCTGATACTGAACAATCTATGACTGTAACTTTCATGATTCCGATGCTTTTGGGGGCTTGGACATTTCTAATGCTTCTGAATAAACTTGCCGTAACTTCTGTCCCGCCAACTGAAAGTCGAAACGGCTGACGATGGACTGGCGGATTTTCTCTTTGTCGAACGACTCGTAGGTATCGTACAATGTTTTCATCTTAGCGGCGAGCGCATCCACATTTCCCGGTCGGATGAGGAAGCCGCTTTCGGGAGTGATGATGTCCTCCGGTCCTCCGCATATGGTGCCGATGGCGGGCAAGCCTGTTGCCATTGCTTCAATGAATACAATGCCGAATGTCTCCGCAAAGGAGGCCAGCACAAAAGCATCGCAAGTAGCCAGCAACCCGGACAATTCTTCCCGTGACAGGCGGCCGGTCAGTTTTACCTGCTCTTGCAGGTGGAGAGACTGAATTAACTTTTTGAGTGGCTGCATTTCTTCCCCGTCTCCGGCAATGATCAAAGAGACGTGCGGCATATCCTTGAATGCCCAGTGAAAAGCAGTCAGCAAATCCCAGAACCCTTTGCGCTTATTCAGGTTTCCGATGCTGATGAAAGTAAAATGTTTCTCTTTCTCCGTCCGGTGAGGGCTGAATGCAAAGGTGTTCGTATCTACAAAGTTCGGTATGACCGTCACTTTATCCGGGTCGCTGACGTATGCGCACAGGCTCCGTTTCAGTTTCGTGCCGACACAGATGATCTTACGTGCCTCGCTGTATGCCTTCTTTAGTATCACTGCCTGCGACGGTGTCGTCTGATTGCCGTTGATGGAAGAGGCGTGCTCTGTGATGACATAGGGAATCTTATACCATTTATAAACCAGTCGGGCGGCATACCCTGCCCATGTGCCGAAGTGCGCATGAATCAGGTCGGGGCGACCGTAAGTGCGGATATACTTCCGTACTAACAAGACGGTCAGCAGAGACCAGATGATTCCTCCCGCGCGGGTGCTTAGTTTCGGGTTCCATGCGTGCAGGCGCATGGTGACGAAACTGCCGTTATCTTCTGCCGATATCTGAAAATGACTCTCTTTGCGGAACCGTTTCCATGTGAAGTTCTTCAGAGGTCTTTGCTCCGTGAAGGCAAGTCCTACCTTGCAGCCTGATTTAGCCAGTTGCATAGCCTGCTCGAAGAACATATATCCCCGGTGTGGGGAGGAGTCCTTCTCAGGATAGTACATTGGAAGTATCAGTATATGCATTTGTCTTTTATTTTTAGAGAAAGAATAGTGACGAAATCGCGGATACGTTTCCCGAAAGTAACGGTCGGCACACCGGTGTAGGCGGAGGCTTTCTTGCGGAAGGCCTCTTCATCGTCGAAAGTGGGGTGGTTCACAAAGTGTTTGTACAGCAGATACAATCCTCTTTTCTTCTCGTAAGGAAGATGCCATACCGCCAGTTGTTCGTCTCCTTTTTCTACCGTATTGTATTTGGGGTAGGTCCAGAGGCGTTTGACGTATTGATTGGCGATATTGTTGTGGATGTTGAGCCTCGTTGCCACTACGCTCAGGAAGTGAGCTTCTTCGTTCAGTTTGGGCTGATTGGCGGCAAAACGTTCCAGATTATAATTCCATAAAGCAGGATACGCTTCATTGATGCGTGCCACTACATCACCACGCAGCGAGATAAATTCTCCTCCGTAATAATGGACAAGCTCTGTTCTTGTGGTTTCGTTTTTCGTATCTTGCTGCTCTGCTTCTTCCTTTTCCGCTTCTGTTTTCTTCGTTGCCTCCTTCTCTTTTTCTACGTAACAGTCATTATAGATATCTGTCATCTCCTTTAGTGTGATTCCGTTCACGCTGAGGTCTGGTCGGTCGGATGCATCGTACAGGGCGGAGCCGTATTTCCGTGTGTCGCTGAACAGTTGCTCCAACGGACGCATACAGAGACAGTCCGCATCGCAGATGAGCAACGTATCGTCCGCCTGCATCCTTTTCTCCATATAGCGCAGGATATCATACAGGTAGAATTGATTTCTCCATGCCCCGTACCATCCTTTGGGAGGGATGCAGAGATAAGGCAGGGTAACAGTCTCAATCCGTAACTCCTTGAATAACCGTTCCAGATAATCGGGAAACTGATCCAGATTGCTGAAGAAAAGCAACTTATCATCCGGATGATAATGTCTGAAAGTGGTAAAGAACGGCACTTGTATCTGCATATAAATGGAATGGACGAGGGCGGAATCTCCCCGTTTGCCTGCCTGCGGATAGAAACTGGCATCTTCTTTGGATTCCTTGTAGAACCAAGTCGCTATGTAATTGGTAGGTGTCGTCATGATATCTTTTTCTTTTTAATGAACTGAATACATTCCTTGAAAATGACTGATTGCATTTTCCACAAAACAAGTGCATATAGAGAAGCCACGAAAACTACTTTGATGGCAAGTGACAGATACAGATTAGTGATGCCCAACGTTATGTAATGGGCTGCGATTGTCAGCGAAGCTGCCAGCAGAAAATAAGGAGCGATATCTTTCAGTATGCTGAACAGCGTCAGCGGAATCTCCCTTCGGGCAAAGCAGTACCAGACAAACATCCACAGAATATTGATAGCGACAAACAGATAAATCATGGTGGTGATGCCGTATGGATAACTGATACAGGCAGTGATCAGCTGCAACACGCTCAGTGCGATACTGTTGAACATAAAGATGGAAGACCGTCCGCGGCTGACCAGCAATAAAGAGAACAGATTGTTGATCGGAATAAAGGCTCCCCATATACAAAGTAATTGCATGATCCGTGCGGAAGCGAGCCACTTGTCCGTGATGGCAATCAGAATAAACTCTCTGGAAATGAGGCTGAGCCCGAACATGGCAGGGAAAGAAATAAAAGCCGTGAAACGCAGCATTTTATGAAACACGGCCGCCTGACGCTGCGGGTCATTAACCACACTTGCCAGTACGGGCTGGGTGACTCCGTTGATCATTCCGGTGATGAGGGCGTGTCCCTTATTGTTCCAGTTGTTGGCCTGGCTGAAGTCTCCGACTTCCTGTTTAGTGTAGAATTTACCCAGCAGGACGGAGAACAGGTTTTGGTTGATGATAATAAAGACTTGCGTAATCAGCATTTTACTGCTGAATCCGAACATCTCCCTGATGGGAGAGAAGTCAATGCGGAAGCTGGGCTTCCAGTGGGCAAAGTACCAGTTGAGTGCCGTGCCTATGACGACAAAGGTCATTGTCTGTATAGCCAGACCCCAATAGGCAAATCCGTTTGCGGCAAGAATAATCCCCACAATACCGGATAGAAACAGGCTTGAAAGAGAAATGATGGTATTCTCCTTCACTTTGAGATTACGGAAAAGAAGAGCTCGTGGAGCTATCCCGAAACTGGCTATAAAGAAACTGAGGAAAGAGAAACGGGCAAGCGACGTTAACTCCGGAGTATCGTAAAATTTAGCAATCAGCGGAGCCGAAGAATAGAGCAAAATATAAAGAACAGCACTAAAAGAGATACTGAACCAGAATACAGCGTTATAGTCTTTATCGCTGACTTTCTCACGATTGGCGAGTGCTGCGACAAATCCGCTTTCCTGCAGGGCGGAAGCAATGGCCGGAAAGATAGCCAGCATACCGATCATACCGTAATCTGCAGGGTCCAGTAATCTTCCTAACACTACTCCGAAAAGAAGTCCTAACAGCTGTTGCACACTGCTGCTGAGCCCTCCCCAAAATAGCCCTTTTGCTGTTTTTTGTTTCAGTGACTGTTCTTCACTCATATTATTATACCATATTTCACTTTCTGAATCCTATTGGATTACGTGGCTTATCCGCTATTGCTTTTTGCGCTTGCAGTTCGGCCAGTGTTTGATTGATCAGCTCCAATTGTGTGCGGGTATCCTCATTAATATCATTATAATCGGTGAAGGCCTCTTCGATATAATTTTTCAGTTCTTCCATCTGATTTTCTAACTGGCCGACTCTATCTACAGGAAATTTGGCAATTAGTTGCCGTATGGCAACAAATGCACGTACAATCAGAACACTGGTCTGTATGGCAATATCACTTCGGAGTATACTGGAGAGCATTACAACACCGTGTTCGGTAAATGCTAGTGGAAGAGCAGATTTCGGACGTTTGGCACGGGATGTCATCACAAATTGTGATGACATATCTTCCCATTCCTCATTTGTTAGTTGAAACATAAAGTCTTCGGGAAAGCGGCTCTGATTCCGCTTTACCGATTGATTTAAGATACGTGTCTCAACTTGGTACATTTCGGCCAAATCAAAATCCAGCATTACTTTCTGCCCTCGGACTTCATATATCTTACTCTGTATTAATGTGAGTGTAATATCCATTAGCTTATCACTTATTTTACTTCGCTGCCCGGCTTCACCTCTTTCTGAGGCATGATAACTGCCAGACTACCGTCGTTGTTTTCGGCACTCAGAATCATGCCTTCGCTGACGATACCTTTCAGCTTGCGCGGTGCGAGATTGGCGATAAAGCAAACCTGCTTGCCTACCAGTTCTTCCGGCTGGTAGTGCTTTGCGATGCCCGATACGATGGTACGTGTTTCCAGTCCGTCGTCAATCTTGAATTGCAGCAGCTTGTCGGCTTTCGGCACTTTCTGACATTCAAGGATGGTACCAACACGGATATCGAGTTTCGTGAAATCATCAAATTCGATGTTCGGACGAATCGGGCTTGCCTTATAGTTGGCTTCTTCGTTGGCCTTCTTCGTGTCGAGCAACTTCTGTACCTGTGCCTCGATTACGCTGTCTTCTATTTTTTCGAACAGCAGTTCCGGCTTGTTCAGCTGATGTCCTACCGGGAGCAGATCGTTCCTTCCCAGTTCCGACCATTCGAAGCTTTCCATGTTCAGCATCTTGCGGAGTTTCTCCGAGCTGAAAGGCAGGAACGGTTCGAAAGCGATGGCAAGGTTGGCAACCAGTTGCAGAGAGATGTTCAGGATGGTGCCTACACGTTCCATGTCGGTCTTTGCCAGTTTCCAGGGTTCGGTGTCGGCAAGGTATTTGTTGCCGATGCGTGCCAGGTTCATCGCCTCTTTCTGCGCGTCGCGGAATTTGAATACGTCGAGCAGCTTTTCTACTTCTGCCTTTACGTCGGCAAATTCTTTCAGGGTTTCTTTGTCGTAATCCGTCAGTTCTGCGCAGGCGGGTACTTTGCTGTCGAAGTATTTCTGAGTCAGCACCATTGCACGGTTCACGAAGTTACCGTATACGGCTACCAGCTCATTGTTGTTGCGTGCCTGGAAGTCTTTCCAGGTAAAGTCGTTGTCCTTCGTTTCCGGAGCATTGGCGGTCAGTACGTAGCGGAGTACGTCCTGTTTGCCGGGGAAGTCTTCCAGATATTCGTGCAGCCATACCGCCCAGTTGCGGGAAGTCGAAATCTTGTCTCCTTCCAGATTCAGGAATTCGTTGCTCGGCACGTTGTCCGGCAGGATATAGCTTCCTTCCGCTTTCAGCATGGCGGGGAATACGATGCAGTGGAATACGATATTGTCCTTTCCGATGAAGTGGAGCAGACGCGTTTCGGGGTCTTTCCACCATGTCTCCCAACTGTCGGGAAGCAATTCCTTGGTATTGGAGATGTATCCGATAGGAGCATCGAACCACACGTACAGTACCTTTCCTTCCGCACCTTCTACGGGCACAGGGATACCCCAGTCGAGGTCACGGCTGACGGCACGCGGCTGCAATCCCATGTCGAGCCAGCTCTTGCACTGTCCGTATACGTTGGGGCGCCATTCCTTGTGGTCTTCCAGAATCCATTGGCGCAACCATCCTTCGTGTTTGTCGAGGGGGAGATACCAGTGCTTGGTCTCCTTCATCACAGGCTTGCTGCCGCTGATGGCGCTCTTCGGGTTGATCAGATCAGTGGGCGACAGGGAGGTTCCGCACTTCTCGCATTGGTCGCCGTAGGCACCTTCCGAATGGCAGTGAGGACACTCACCGGTGATGTAGCGGTCGGCGAGGAATGTTTTCGCTTCTTCGTCGTAGTATTGTTCGGATGTTTTTTCGATAAACTCTCCTTTGTTGTATAGCGTCTTAAAGAAATCTGAAGCCAGCTCATGATGCGTCTTCGAAGTGGTGCGGCTGTATACATCGAACGAAACGCCGAATTCTTCGAACGATTTCTTGATCAGATAGTGGTAACGGTCTACTACATCCTGCGGAGTGACTCCTTCTTTCTTTGCACGAATCGTGATAGGTACTCCGTGTTCGTCCGAACCTCCGATAAACAATACATCTTCTTTCTTCAGTCGCAGATAGCGCACATAGATATCTGCCGGTACATATACGCCGGCCAGGTGACCGATGTGTACAGGTCCGTTCGCATACGGCAGTGCCGATGTGACGGTGGTTCTCTTGAATTTCTTTTCCATTGATATAGAGTGATTTTATGATTTTACTGCTTGCAATGTGCAAAGATACGGTTTGCAACGTGCAAAGATAATGCTTTCCACAGATTTCAGGAAGAAATGTGACAGGAAATCTGTGGAAAAGGCTTGTTTAGCCTGTGCCGTTTTACATCATCATGTGTCTGCGGATGGAGAATTTCACAATTGCCATTGCGTTGATGGTGTCGAATGGAATATCCATCGGGTCGTGGTGCGTATTGTAGCTAACCAGCTTGAGGTACCCTTCCCTATCAGAATGGTTCACATACTTTACTGCCAGATACTCGTCTCCTTCGATGGTAAACGAAACGAGATACATCTCGCCGTAAATAAGGTTATTGAAACTATTAATCTCCTTAAATCCTATGATATCACCCGACTTCAGAATGGGATACATGCTGTCGCCACTGATGTAGACCGCTCCGTCACATAGGGGAATGCTTGGGATCTGTATCTTTCCTACTGTATATTGCTGCTTGTTGGTGAGCATTGTTTTCAGGTTAGCAGCTGCTGTGATGTCGTATAGTGTCACGCTCCGGTCATCTATTGCTTCTACCGTTTTGGGATTGTGAATGATCTGCACTTCTCCTTTTGCCAGTTCGCTTTCACAGAATTTTGCCGGATGCTTGGGGCTGCCCTTTCCTAATAACAGCCAATTGAGATCTACGTCTCTCATTTTGTTGAGCAGCAGATGAAAGTCAATCCGGTTTCTGGCGCCCCAGTTAGATACTGTCGCGCGTGAAACGCCTAGGTAGCTTGCTAACTCACTGTCGTTTTTGAAATTAAGTGCCTGTTTGGCACGCTTTACGATTCCCGTAACATCCAGAAATGTATCCATTTTATTTATGTTTTAGTTTTATGTAAAAATATATCGAATGCTTATCTCTTAATTTATAGCTAGTTATAAACTTTTTTAGCGTTAACATTTAAAACGATTTGTTTTTTATATGAAAACGTGTTTATCTTTGTATCGCTGAATACAGCTAATAATTTTCAAATATATGAATTAAAAACAAAACGACCATGAGAAAAAGCGAAAAAAATACGAAAACCTGTCATTGGCGTACTTTTGCCTGTTTTCAACTTAGATTTTCAGTGTCTGTCAGCTAGGCGCTTCCGGCTGTTGTCAAGGGCTCTCTGAAGTATCAGCAAGCCTTTGCCAACCTGTTGGCGAGCTCTTGTCTGTATGTTGGCAAGCCCTTGCCGACAATCCCGATGCCTTTGAGCTCTCCCTCTGAATAACTAATGGATTGCTAAACTAATTATAAACTTATAAATGAATTAATTATGAAAGACTTAGAAACTACTATTACTCGTTGCTGCAGTTGCTGTAAACGTGAACTCCCCCTAGATGCTTTTTACTTCAACAAGCAACAACAATGTCCGGATCGCTATTGTAAAGCCTGTCGAAAAACAAGGAGTCAGGAAAGTTATCGTACGAATGAATATTCACGAAATGTGAATAAACGTAGTGATTATCTGGTCATTACTCAAGTGCGAGATCCTGAAATAAGGAAAGAACTTATTCTTCATGCTCTCCGGACCGTAGCCGAAAGTATAAAACGCAAACGGTTAAAACAACTGGATGAGGAAATACTGAATACCTCTTATTGATAATTTTCAACTCTTAAATTTGTAATATATGCCAAGAATTAAAAAACGGGGACTGGATTATTTTCCTCTTAACACAGACTTTATATACAACCGCCTGGTGCGGCGTATCATGAAACGTGAAGGCGATGCTGCTCTTTCCGTACTTATCGAAGTTCTTTCGTATATCTACTCCGGTGAAGGTTACTATGTACGTGCCGATAATTTGTTCTACGAGGATCTCTCTTCCAATCTCTATGAGAAAAGCAGTGAGGATGTGAAACGTATCGTTGCCCTTGCTGTGGAATATGGAGTGTTCGACACCGGACTTTTCAGTCGCTATGGCATTCTTACTTCTGCTGAAATACAGCAGCAGTATTGCTTTAGCACCAAACGCAGAAAAAATTTGTGCCTTGAACCTGACTATTCTCTGATAAGTTGTGACCAGGAACTTTCATTGTCGCAAAGTGAAAATAATGTGAATAAGTTTGTTGGGGATTTGTGCGCAAATACCGACGAAAAGCAGCCTTTAGAGGAGGTGAACGGAAATGCGGAAGAAGTAGAAAATGTCACATTTATCCACGAAAATGTGACATCTGGTACACATAGCATAGCACAGCATAGCGTAGCAGAGAATAGAGTAGAATACCCCCTTTCAACTTCCCCAGGGAAAGATAGGGAGGTGAGAGAGGAAAAGGAGGAATCTTTTTCGATAAGGGAACTGTCGGAACAGGGAAAAAACGGAATGTTACAACCGAAAGGTCCGGTCTGCGAGTCGGTTGCTGTCGCCAGGATTGATACTTCCCGATTCAGTAAACGTAGAGAATGGACCAATGAAGCTATAGATGGCCTTCAACCACCTGCGGATGGTATGGAACGGAATTACACCGGATTGCTTTACAATCTGCGGCTTTATGGAATTTCTCCTTCAGAACAATATGCTATAATCAGAAAAAGCAACTTTGGAGTCATCGGTAATCCGGTATGGAAAGGTCTTGGTACCTTGCGGGACAGTGGTGGGAAAATTAAACTTCCCGGACGCTATCTACTGAGTGTGTTGAATAACTAAATATTATGATAATATATTGTTTTGTAGATTATTATATGGAAGTTTAAGAATTAGTTTAAGACACTTCCCTAAAAAAGTTTGCCCATATGATTTGATCTCTATATCTTTGTCTTGTCAATAAGCTTAAGGACAAAACTAAACGATTTATTAACGATAAAAACTATTACAATTATGGCAGTACTTTATGGACCTTACCAGTCCAGTATGAAAAACAAAGATGGTAAAAAACTATTCTATCCGCGTGTAGTGCGCACGGGTAATGTGGGCATCGCCCAAATCGCTGATGAGATAGCCGGGTATTCTTCCCTGTCTTCCGGTGATGTAAAAAACTGTATTGACAATCTTGTCACTGTCATGACGCAGCATCTTCAAACGTCCCAAAGTGTGACTCTTGAGGGATTCGGCACCTTTCGTGTGGTGATGAAAGCCGGGGGAAAAGGAGTGGAAACGGCTAAGGAAGTGTCTGCTTCACAGGCTTCGCTGACTGTTCGTTTTCAGCCTTGTACCACCAAGAATCTGGACCGTACGGTTGCCACCCGATCAATGGTAACTGGCGTGAAATGTATGCGTTTCGATTTGGCGGACAATGTTACTACCGGTGGTGGGACTCCCGATCCGAATCCCGGTGGAGGAAGTGGGGGTGATGACGGAGAAGCACCGGATCCAACTGTATAACCCGTTCTGCTTTGATGAATAAACACAAAAAATAACGACTTGATTAAGCTGGAAACAGGAAACTGGAAACAGGAAACGAAACTAGAGACAACTAATTAGATCTAGACTTCTAATTGTACTTTCACAGACCATTAATTAAACGAGTAATTACCAGTAAACATGAGGACTATTAATTTGATTGTGGTGCATTTATCGCATCATGAGCAGGAGAGCGTATGCTTCAGACGAAATGGTGCTTATTCGAAATATTAAAAAATAATGCACTTCGGGCCCGGAGAACATTGAATACACAAAGAGAATAAGAAAAGAATAATCAATTATTCAAGTTAACAATCTCACCACAGACATAGGAATATGTGTGGAGAGGCATAAAAAGAGTTTTATATATTAAAACTCCATGCCCCTTCTGTGGCGATAAAGATCAGAAAGGAGGTGTAAAACTATGGCAATCAAAAAATCAGTATGGGACATGATCCTAAAAGTGGTGATCGCAGTGGCTTCGGCTGTAGCAGGCGTTTTAGGCGCTAATGCGATGAACTTGTAATGATAGGCATTTGCTTGTAAGATATACTCCTGGTGGGTTGACGTTTGTCACCCTCCGGGAGGCTGTCGACCAACAATTAGCCAATAACTAATCTATTGACTTTTAATAAACTATTAATTTAAAAACAACATAATATGAACAAGATAAATCTACATATTAACGAAACGAAAATCAGAAGACTGCCTCTGGTCTTATTATTGACATGCCTTCCTCTGTTTACGACTACTATGCGGGGACAATCAAATGGAATCAGTCTTGATGTTCCCCGCATTGTTCCTGTGTCCCCTGCGGTGACTGAGATGGGAAAATATCAGTTTTATCCGGTTAGCCATTGTACAGGCATTCCTGATATTACAATTCCGCTCTATGAGATAGTGGCGGGTGAAGTGACCATTCCTGTCAGTCTTTCCTATCATTCGGCCGGACTCAGGCCTAAAGAACGTAGTGGTGTCGCAGGAACAGGTTGGACATTGAATCTGGAGCCATCAGTAAGCCGGCAGATTAGAGGAGTTGCAGATGAAGATTTTGATCGCGGATGGTTTTATCGTAGTCGCCATCCGGAGCCAGGTAATGATGAATTGAAATCTTTCCAATATTACGAAGATAAAGTGAATAATGTGATCGATACACAACCGGATAAATTTACTTATAAGCTTCCACACGGTGGTGGTAGTGCTTTCGCTATGAATCCTTTTGATCCAATGTGTACAGTTCCGCTCAACAATGACAGGATAAAGTATTCGGGAGGTGACATTGAGATAACAGATGAAAATGGTGTACGTTATTCTTTTGGCGGAACTCGTGAGAAGTGTGGTGATTACACAACTCGATGGCTCTGTAGCTCTATATATTCTGCACGGAATCCTGAACAGGAACTGGTGAGCTTTTCTTATTATACAATTTCTCATATTATCAATCCGAGTCTGTATTACAATTTGGATGACAGATTGATATTTGATAAGGTACAGAACTCAAATGGCAGTTCGATGGTGATGATAAAACAGACCAATACTAACGATTATTATCGTGTTGAACCTGGTTATGTCATTGGTGGGGAAGCTTCTTTAGAAATAATGAGCAGTACCGATGCTGCGACTTATTATTCGCCTACCTCTGCTTATGTTAGGGATGAACTTTCAGAAGCCTTTCTTACAAGTGCGGACTATATGGGAAATCATTTGTCCGTTAGCTATAAAAGTACAGGAGGTGAGTTGACTCACAGTGATGTGCTTGATGAGATAGAAGTAACAGATGCGGATGGCTCTTTGATACGTAAAATCAAATTTTATATAACGCCTTATAATGATAAGACATCTTTGACGAAGCTTGATTCAGTATGTATCTCTGCTCCCGGAGCAGAGAACCGTACTTATTCATTTCGTTACTTCTATACATCCAGTGTTCCCTCCATTTATACGACTGCCGTAGACCATTGGGGATTTTTTACAGGAGGTGAATCAGGTGACCAGAATGCGCTGCCTAGTGTAACTCATAATGTACTTCTTGATGCTAATGGCTTGGGAAATATGCAGCCTTTTACTGTACACTTCTCGGGGGCTAACCGTAATCCTAATGCAGGAGGAACCAAAACGGGCGTACTTAATATGATAACAGATCCGCAAGGAATCCAGACGAGTTTTTCTTATGAAGGGAATTTTGGTGCTTTCCGCGATACCAGCAAAGACAGGACGCATCGTGACTATCTCCATCCGGTAGGCGGACTGCGAATTGGGAAAATAGAAACTTATGATCCTCATACGCGTAAAAGAATTAGAAAATACTACGAATATGGTTTGACGGAAACGAAAGATCCGAATTTTGAACCAGTCTGGGGTGGTGGAGCTATCAAACATATTGTGACACAGCGGGATTATCGCTCTTCCGTGACTAATATAACTGTTGATCCGTATACGTCTGGAATAACGTCTGAATCTCTTAGCTTTTATAACTGTATGCCGGTGTCCAATATCACTTTCAATAATGGCAGTCCGGTGATGTATAACATAGTCAGTGAAATGGTGTATGGAGATTCAGAACCCGTTCAGAAAACACTGTATTACTATAGAGTACTTTCTCATGATTATAAAGATTTGCTGGAGTGGGATGATGATGACCCTGCCGGTTCGGTTGCAGATTTTGTGATGAATTCGATTACAGAAAAAAATGAATCTCTGGTTCGTAATAATTTTGATTTGAGTCACGAATTGTCGGATGACTATACATATGGCTTAAGTAACCAGATGTTTGGAGTTTTGCTCCGGAAGGAGCAGTTTAGTGACGGCGAACTTGTGGCAAGTACAGAAAATGTTTATTCTTCCCCAAAATCCTGGATGTATGATTCTGAGGTCATCTTTCCTGAGAGACTAATGATTATAGATCCGGAAGTGTATCTTCAGCATATTGTCGGAGGAGCTGCTCACACTTCCTATAGTTTCTTATTAGATATGTCTACTTGCAGGGTGTTGGATAAGGAAATAAACAAAAGATATTACAATGTTGACGGGCGACAAGATGTGGTTACTACCGAAAAGAAGTTTACTTATACTGTTGACTGGGGGAATCCGGGTTCTTCTTTGAGTCCGCGTCAGATCAGTACTATTCGGAGTGATAGCACCCAAGTAATAGATTACTATGATTATCTGGCTGATTATCCCGCTATACTATCTTTGCATAAGCATACAGAAGGAGAAAATAGCAGTGAGAGCCGTATCCTTTTCAAACCTGCAAGTTGTCTTCCCGAAAAAGTGCAATTGAAAACAGACGCTCAGGAGGAATACCGTGATGAGGTGGTCTACCGTTGTTATGATAGCTATAATAACGTGACCGAAATATCAGGAAAGGATGGGACTCCGATCAGTTTTATCTGGGGCTATCGCAATCGTTTTCCTGTTGCTCGTATAGAAAATGCTACTATCAATGAGGTTTATACCGCATTGGGAGTTTCGAATGCTGAAATGTGGGCTGAAAGTGATGAACCCACTGATTCGGATTGGAATGATATCAATTCTCTGCGTACTAAAATACCGAAAGCCCGTGTCACCACTTATAAGTATAATCCTCTTCATGGTGTGGTTTCCGTTACTGATCCTAACAAGGTGGTTACTGGATTTGACTATGATAACTATAGTCGTTTAACGGAAGGGTATTATTTGGATGAGGATTCTCGTAAGATAATGTTGCAGAAATATATCTATAACTTCGGCAAATGACCTCATTCAGTTGTAATTATGTATTTATGTTGTTGAATTTATAAACACTAATTTTATGATACGTACTATTATATCTATTATTTTATTTACACTTTGTTCGCACAGCTTGTTCGGACAATCTTATCGCGATCGCATGCGTTCTGCGATAGATATGGGGAACCATTCCACTGCTTTTGTTTTTACCGATACGCGATATACAGGTGATTATGCAGATGATTATTCGTGTCCAGAGTGCGAATATCCCTCAAAGTTGTTAATTAATGATATTTTTTATAAGCTAACGCTTGATCGTTCGATGTATTTAGATTTCAGCCTTGACTTCAGTTCGATACGTGGCACTTATATTCATATATTGAATTCTTCAGGTCGGGAAATACATCACTATTCTGAATATAATGCATCTTTTTGGTTGACTGATGGCGTTTATTATTTTGTTATTGAACCTGAATTTTTATTGAGTGCTCCTAGTAATGGAACGATAACGACTACGGTTTACGGTTCGGAGCGTGAAATCGGAGAAGATTTTTCCCGTCCGTTAGATATCGGCACATTTAATTCTGATTTCTCCATTGTAGCTGGTGTTGAGTATTTTAGTTCATACATGATGGATTATCGAGATGATCCTTTTTTGTGGGACGAATATTGTGATATGGTTCACGAATTTACAATCACAGAACCAATGGTGGTAACAATGGATGATGAAGGCTCTGATAATTTCGGAGAAAACGACTATCGTTCTGTACTGATGTCTTCGCGAACAGATACCGTTCAGGCGGTTTTTTCTGAAACTTTTGGTTGGGGGTATACGAGATGTCGATATGAGCTTGCCCCAGGTCGCTATTTTATTTATTCGTTTGGAAAGGCTCCGAGAAATCCTAATGAGCTTGTTATCAATCTTACTGGTAAGACTTATGGTCCTGGTTCTGATGTTAATCATTCTATTGATATCGTTAATGATTCCGAGGATGGCTTCTTTCATTATGAGAATACGATTGACACTTCTACCCTTTTAGATAGCAGAAACCCTGATAAAGCCGGTAACGAGGTCTATTATCGCTTGAATTTGTCGGAACCGATGGAAATATGCTTCAGTAACTGCGGCTCTGAAGTGAGAGATACTTACATAGCATTGTATTCTTCGGATATGGAAGTGTTGTATTACAATGACTATCTAGGCAGAGGGGCTTGTGATATAGCTGATCAGGCTTATCTTCAAATTCCGGTATTGCTTCCAGGTACATACTACATCATGGTGGATGGTGCAACGAATGGAAATATCAACCTTGATGTAGATGGGAGATCTTTGGGAACGATTGGAGATAAATTACTCACCGCTATCGATGCCGGTAGCTACGATAGCGGTTTTATGTTTAACGATACACGAAACACTTCTATCGGTTATACGAACCAGTTTACGGGAAAATCGGCCAACGATGTTTATTATAAACTGACTTTGCGTCAAGGAGTTGATCTTTTGAAAATAGATCATTCGGATTCGGAATTGGCAGATACTTACCTGAGCTTTCTTAACTCTTCAGGTACTGTTCTGGCTTCCAGTAACAATACTTCAGGGAAGGCATATCTCAATTTGACAAATTTGGCGGCAGGTACATATTATATTGTTTCTGAAGGAATCAACAGAAACGGTATTATTACTACCCATGCTGAGGTTCGTGGAGTTAACGGTTATCTTTCGACAACGAAAGGCCAGCCTCATGTTATCAGCTTTACTCCGACTGTGGCTAGTAGTGATGTTCTATCTTTGAGTGTTGACAATGTCCGACAGGACATTCAATATTATGATTATTTCGGCAACCCTACGGTGAAAGTGCAGCATGGTTTTTCGCCTTATGGCGACGACCTCTTTACGTTGCAGGAATATGACGGTCTGAATCGTGCTTCTAACCGGTGGCTTCCGGTGTCGAGAGCCAATACAAACGGGGCGTATGTATCACCGGGACTTTTGAAGGATGCAACGAAAGCATTTTTCCTTTATGGAAATGATGCTAATCCTTACAGTCATACCGTTTATGATCACTCTCCTTTGAATGAGGTTGTTGAAGAGTATGGTCCGGGTAGGGCATGGCATGCAGGCAATAAATCAGTGAAGACTGATCGTATGGCGAACTTGAGTAGTGAAGATGCAACTGCCGATTCTGTACTTCTAGCTCTTGTAGTGCGTATTTACCGTGTTTCCGACACTTCGATTCTAAGCACAGGAACGTATCCGACTGAGGCTCTGAATGTGATAAGGACTACCGATGAAGACGGGAATGTTAGTTATGAGTTTAAGGATCAGTCAGACCGTACCCTTCTTGTGCGTCAGATGGATGGTAATGAAATGCATGATACATATACCGTATATGATAATTATGGTAATATCCGTTTTGTCCTTCCACCGCTAGCATCGGACAATCTGAATGCTGGCTCCTCTTGGAGTGAAAATAATGAGACGCTGAAGAAGTATGCTTATATTTACCACTATGATACATATAACCGCCCGATTAGCAAGAAACTTCCCGGATGTGAGCCCGTTTACACAGTATATGATGCTGCCGACAGAGCTGTTTTCACCCAGGATGGTAATCAGCGTGATAAGGGTGAATGGTCATTCAGTATCCCTGACGCTTTCAGCCGAATAGTGTTGACAGGTACTTGTAAAAACGTTTTTGATTATACTGCCAATCCGCTAGGAAGTAATGTTGTAACAGCAGCCTGGTCAAATGGTAGCACCGCTTTGAAAGGCTATAGTGTGACAGGTATTACCCTTACTGCTCCTGTAGTATTATCCGCCAATTATTACGATGATTACGAGTTCTTGGGTAAGAATGGTATTCCTGATGATGCAACGACCGGTTATTCAGAAATGCCCGGTTACGGTAAAAGATATTCCGGTGGTTGTAAAGGTCAATTGACGGGAAACTGGACGGCCCGTTTGACGCCTCAGTTGGCAGGTTCAACCTATTCAGTTATGTATTATGATGATCGTTATCGCGTGATTCAGCGGAAAGGGAATAACAGTCTGAATGGTATGGAAGCTGTCTATACATCTTATAATTTTGAAGGCAGTCCCGTGAAAGAGAAACGTATCCATTCCGTTCCCGGTCAAGACATCATAACGGAGGTTCGTAACCATACCTATGATCTTGCTAATCGTTTGCTTCAAACGACCTATCAACTCAATGATGATGCTCCTGTTATTCTGGTGGATAATGTCTATGATGAGATCGGTCGTCTGAAAACTGAGAAACGTACTGGTCATTCCAAACTAAGAACTGATTATACCTATAACCTTCGTTCCTGGACGAAAGGTATTAATGGCCCTTTGTTTCACCAAACGCTTAACTATCAGGAGTCAATTGATGGAACTACTCCTTGTTATAATGGTAATATCAGTAGTATGACCTGGAAGTCGGGAGGATCAGCCGCAACCAATGAAATGGGATATCGTTTCACTTATGACGGCTTGTCTCGCATGAAAGATGCTATCTACGGAGAAACGAATACACTCTCAATCAATCAGAACCGCTTCAGTGAACAGATAACCGGTTATGATAAGATGGGCAATATTCTGGGTTTGCTCAGGTATGGTCAAACAAGTGCAACAGGTTATGGTCTGGTTGATAACTTAAGTTTGGTTTACAATGGTAATCAACTTCAGTCTGTCGATGATCATGCGCCAAACTCGGTTTATGGTAACGGTATGGAGTTCAAGGATAATGCTAATCAGCCTGTAGAATACGGATATGACAAAAACGGTAACTTGACTAAAGATTTGAACAAGAATATTAGTAATATTCGATATAATCTTATAAATTTGCCTAGTCAGATAACCTTTAGTGATGGTAATACCATTGATTATGAGTATGGATCGGATGGAAGAAAACTTCGTACTGTCCATCAAACAGGTAATACTATCTTAACGACTGATTATTGTGGTAATGCGATCTATGAGAACGGCTCTTTGAAGCTGCTTTTGACTAAGACAGGATATGTTAGTTTCCCTGATAAGAAGTTCCACTTTTATTTGAAGGACCATCAAGGTAATGTGCGTGTTGTTGCTGATAAGGATGGAAAGTTGGAGGAAACGAATGATTACTATCCTTTTGGTGGTACGTTTACAACATCTACGAGTGTTCAGTCTTATAAGTATAATGGTAAGGAGTTGGATAGAAAGAATGGGTTGGATTGGTATGATTATGGGGCACGGATGTATGATGTTGCAATAGGAAGATTTGTGACAACAGATATAATGGAAGAGAAGTATTATTCGATTAGCCCGTATGTGTATGTAGTTAATAACCCGCTGAAATATATTGATTTGAGAGGAGATAGCATAAGTGTTGCAGACCTTTATACAAGGGATAAACAAGGTGAACTTATTAACCCTAATCAAGTGAAGGCTTTTGAATTTCTAGCAAGTACAAAAGAGGGAAAAGCATTATTGGCAAATTTTGCTATGAAAGGGCAAACAATAGCCGGGGTTACTTTCAATAAAGATGGAGAATTCCACAATAAAGGGATTAATATATCATTTGGGACAGGTGTACGTGACTCAGGGGTTTCGGGTAGTACTAATTTTTCTTTAAATAATGAAAATTTGAATATTAGAATAGTGGTAGGAAACTCTTTAGATAATGCTGATCTACTAGATACTTTTATTCATGAAATAGTAATTCACGCTGATCAAAACTCTGCCGATTTTATTGATGACAAAGTGATGAACAATTCAAATGTTTATCCTGCATTAAGAAAAATGGATAAAAACAGACAATATAAACAGCATTGGCAAGAAAGAAATGTGAATAAGGCTATGAAAAGAATTGGACTACCTATATTACAACAATATTACAACTCACAAGGAATAGTAAAATCAAATGATGCTATTGTGAAGTCGATGTATGGATTTTTAAATTAATTGATTATGAAAAAGTGTCTTATAGTAATAGTGCTATTGATTGGAGTGCTATCATGCAGAACAGATAGGACTGATGATTATGAAATAAAAGTGTTTAATGAGATTTTTGATAACTTGGTTGAGGAGATGGGGGCATTAAGTAGTTTTGAAACCCCTCCTCCTCCAATACCATTTCTTGATAATAACAATCCAATGGTGTATGACACTGCTGGATATGATAAAAAGATTATTGAAATTGAAAGAGAAAATAAAAAAATGAGAGATACGACTTTTGTTATTGCTGTTTTTGATACTCTATTCACTTGTTATAATCTAAACTTAGATATTGAATATATCGGAAAACAATTAATGGAACCGGATTATATTGAGGCACTTAACTCTATGAATAAGCATTCAATAAAAAGTCATCTACTGAATCTGTCCGAAATAGAGAATAGAAAACGGTTCATATTGAAATACACTTCAGAGTTTCCTAAAGGATTTGAGATATGGGAAAGAGAAAACTATAATTTTCTTTTTTCAGGAACATTGAGAATGTCGAGGATATACTTTGATAAAGAAAAGCGAGTTGGACTTATTTATTGTTCTTATGCATGCGGACGGCTTTGTGGTGAAGAAGTAATTATTTGCATACGCAAAATTAATGATAAATGGGCTATTGATAAAACAATATTGCTGGGAGTATCGTAATAATTAGGTTGTATTTGTTTGTCTTATTCTGATATGGATTGGCTAAGTCAATCCATGTCAGGGTTTTCATAGTACCTCTTTGGTTTTGATAGGTGCTCATCTATCACAACCATCAATGCCGATAGCTACAGTTCACTATATCCGTAATGCCTTTTGGTTATATGAACGAGTTTATAGGGAAGTTTGCCAACGATATTTTTTTTCTTTAAGTGTTTGGGCTACGTTTGTCAGGACATCCAGTATTCCTGATGATGCAACGACCGGTTATTCAGAAATGCCCGGTTACGGTAAAAGATATTCCGGTGGTTGTAAAGGTCAATTGACGGGAAACTGGACGGCCCGTTTGACGCCTCAGTTGGCAGGTTCAACCTATTCAGTTATGTATTATGATGATCGTTATCGCGTGATTCAGCGGAAAGGGAATAACAGTCTGAATGGTATGGAAGCTGTCTATACATCTTATAATTTTGAAGGCAGTCCCGTGAAAGAGAAACGTATCCATTCCGTTCCCGGTCAAGACATCATAACGGAGGTTCGTAACCATACCTATGATCTTGCTAATCGTTTGCTTCAAACGACCTATCAACTCAATGATGATGCTCCTGTTATTCTGGTGGATAATGTCTATGATGAGATCGGTCGTCTGAAAACTGAGAAACGTACTGGTCATTCCAAACTAAGAACTGATTATACCTATAACCTTCGTTCCTGGACGAAAGGTATTAATGGCCCTTTGTTTCACCAAACGCTTAACTATCAGGAGTCAATTGATGGAACTACTCCTTGTTATAATGGTAATATCAGTAGTATGACCTGGAAGTCGGGAGGATCAGCCGCAACCAATGAAATGGGATATCGTTTCACTTATGACGGCTTGTCTCGCATGAAAGATGCTATCTACGGAGAAACGAATACACTCTCAATCAATCAGAACCGCTTCAGTGAACAGATAACCGGTTATGATAAGATGGGCAATATTCTGGGTTTGCTCAGGTATGGTCAAACAAGTGCAACAGGTTATGGTCTGGTTGATAACTTAAGTTTGGTTTACAATGGTAATCAACTTCAGTCTGTCGATGATCATGCGCCAAACTCGGTTTATGGTAACGGTATGGAGTTCAAGGATAATGCTAATCAGCCTGTAGAATACGGATATGACAAAAACGGTAACTTGACTAAAGATTTGAACAAGAATATTAGTAATATTCGATATAATCTTATAAATTTGCCTAGTCAGATAACCTTTAGTGATGGTAATACCATTGATTATGAGTATGGATCGGATGGAAGAAAACTTCGTACTGTCCATCAAACAGGTAATACTATCTTAACGACTGATTATTGTGGTAATGCGATCTATGAGAACGGCTCTTTGAAGCTGCTTTTGACTAAGACAGGATATGTTAGTTTCCCTGATAAGAAGTTCCACTTTTATTTGAAGGACCATCAAGGTAATGTGCGTGTTGTTGCTGATAAGGATGGAAAGTTGGAGGAAACGAATGATTACTATCCTTTTGGTGGTACGTTTACAACATCTACGAGTGTTCAGCCTTATAAGTATAATGGTAAGGAATTGGATAGAGTGAGTGGATTAAACCTATATGACTACGGTGCGAGATATTACGATGCCACAATAGGAAGATGGTGTATGGTTGATTCGTTGTCTGAAAAGTATTATTCATTTAATTCTTATAATTATTGTGGGAATAATCCTGCTCGATACGTTGATCCTGATGGAAATGGGTGGAATGAAGCCTGGCCATTTTTGAAGAGTTCGCTTTCTTTTTCGTTTTCTATTGGCGGACAAGCAAATGCTAATGTTAAAGTAATGGGAGTTAATGTTGGATTAGGAGTAAATGGTGGTAGTGTGAAAATTGGTGATGGTCTTTTGACCCTTGAAAAGGGGGTGTCCATTGGAGTGGGAATTTTTAATGCTGAAAATTATACAAGAGCCTATGAACTTGATTCTTGGACATCCGTTAGAGAAAGTGGTTACACTGTTGGAGTACCCGGTATAATAGAGGATCATAAGAAGACTGAAACTTTTGATTCTACTGGTAGATACTTTGAAAAAACGGGAGAATCAAATACAGTAGATACGGATTATACTCTTGGTGTTTCAGCCAGTATAATTTTGGGTGCTGAGATTTCAATTGATTTGTCAAAGATGTTGGACTTTGTTAAAGAATTGTTTAAATAAAAAGTTAAGATGGAAGAAATGAAGAAAAAAAGATTCTATGCTATAACTATAGATTTTTTTATTGCTTGTTTTATGGCTTGGGTGGTAGACACTATCATTAGTTTGATTGTAACACCTTCTCCAACCTTCGTGATGTTTCCTACAGCATGTGCTATGCAGCTTTTTATGTATTGGTTTTTTTGTAAGGATTGTTGTAAGGGAATGAGCCCGGGAAAACGTATTATGGGAATTCAGGTTATAAATCTTAAAACTCATAATATAGCAGGTCCTTTGAGATGTGTGGCACGTAATCTTTGTTATTGTATGAATTTTATCGAATTTATTATCTTTTTTGCTAGCCCTAAGGGAGAACGCGTAGGTGATATTTTGACTTCTACGCGAGTTGTGGAAAAGGATTGTAATTTACGGCAAGAACTTAAATCGGTTGTTTTTACATTTATAGTCTTTTTATTTATTTGGATATTAGGAGTTGTAATTTCTTATGTAAAATTGAAATCTTTTGCTATGTAGTGGTGTAGATGTATTTTTTAGAACAATTCAAATTTGATATTTATGCCAACGAGTATGAAGGATATTCTGCATATTCGTTGGCTTTGGCTTTATTTGTTACGTGAAGATGCTGTTTATGATAATAATTTTGGTTTCTATGAAAATTAAGTTAAAGCATAAACTGGCTAAATGTTACTATATTATTATATATTAAACCTAGAGTTTATTTTATATTTCTAAAAACTTCCACCCATAATTCTCCTCTTTTTCTTTCTTTTTTCTCGCAGGAAAGAATATATTTGTATCCTAGTTTAAACGAAAACCAGTGTATGATATGATAACAACCCAGTTGCTTCGTCCCGAGAGTATAGTTGTAGTAGGGGCTTCGAATAATGTACATAAGCCGGGTGGCGCTATATTGAAGAATCTGATAAACGGAGGTTATCAGGGAGAACTCCGGGCTGTGAACCCGAAGGAGACAGAAGTGCAGGGAGTTCCTGCCTTTGCAGATGTAAAAGAATTGCCTGATACCGATTTGGCTGTGTTGGCTGTTCCGGCTGTGATGTGTCCAGATATAGTAGAGACACTGGCAAGCGAGAAGCAGACGCGGGCATTTATCATACTCTCTGCCGGATTTGGTGAAGAGACACGCGAAGGAGCGTTGTTGGAAGAACGTATACTGGAAACTGTCAACAAATATGGTGCTTCACTGATTGGTCCGAACTGCATCGGACTGATGAATACATGGCATCATAGCGTCTTCAGCCAGCCTATTCCGAACTTGAACTCAAAAGGAGTCGATCTGATCTCCAGCTCCGGTGCTACGGCGGTCTTTATTCTTGAAAGTGCGGTGACAAAAGGATTGCAGTTCAATTCTGTCTGGTCGGTAGGAAATGCCAAGCAGATTGGTGTGGAAGATGTGCTGCAATTTATGGACGAGAATTTTGATCCGGAGAAAGATTCCCGTATCAAGTTACTCTATATTGAAAGTATTCACAACCCGGACAGATTGCTCTTCCATGCCTCTTCATTAATAAGGAAAGGTTGTAAGATTGCAGCGATAAAAGCAGGAAGTTCGGAAAGCGGAAGTCGGGCGGCTTCTTCACATACAGGAGCGATTGCCAGTTCCGATTCGGCTGTAGAGGCGCTGTTCCGTAAAGCCGGAATCGTGCGTTGCTTTTCCCGCGAAGAGCTGACTACCGTTGGTTGTATCTTCACCCTCCCCGAACTGAAAGGGAAGAACTTTGCTATCATTACTCATGCCGGAGGTCCGGGAGTAATGCTGACGGATGCTTTGAGCAAAGGCGGACTGAATGTCCCTAAGCTGGAAGGTGAACTGGCGGAAGAACTGAAAGCCCAACTCTTTCCCGGAGCTTCCGTAGGAAATCCGATTGACATCCTTGCCACCGGTACACCGGATCATTTGCGTATCTGCATCGACTATTGCGAAGAAAAATTAGACAATATAGATGCTATCCTGGCTATTTTCGGCACACCCGGACTGGTGACCATGTTTGAAATGTACGATGTCCTTCATGAAAAGATGCAGACCTGTCACAAGCCTATATTCCCTGTTCTTCCCTCCATCAATACAGCAGGAGCGGAAGTGGCGGCATTCCTTGCCAAAGGACACGTGAACTTTTCCGACGAAGTGACTTTGGGAACTGCACTGTCCCGCATTGTCAACGCCCCGAAGCCGGCGGTGCCTGAGATTGAACTGTTCGGAGTCGATGTACCGAGAATCCGTCGTATCATTGATTCCATCCCGGAGAATGGATACATCGAACCTCATTATGTGCAGGCATTGCTGCACGCAGCCGGCATTTCATTGGTCGATGAATTTGTTTCCAATAAAAAGGAGGAAGTCGTGGATTTTGCCCGTCGATGTGGATTCCCGGTAGTAGCCAAAGTAGTAGGTCCTGTACATAAATCGGATGTCGGCGGCGTAGTACTGAACATTAAAGGGGAACAGCATCTGGCACTTGAATTTGACCGTATGATGCAGATTCCCGATGCAAAAGCGATCATGGTTCAACCTATGCTCAAAGGCACGGAACTTTTTATTGGTGCAAAATATGAAGAAAAGTTCGGGCACGTGGTACTTTGCGGTTTGGGGGGCATTTTTGTGGAAGTTTTGAAAGATGTATCTTCCGGTTTGGCGCCCCTTTCTTATGAAGAGGCTTATTCAATGATTCGCTCCTTGCGTGCCTATAAAATTATCCAGGGAACACGTGGACAAAAAGGAGTAAACGAGGATAAATTTGCTGAGATTATCGTTCGTTTGTCTACCTTGCTCCGGTTTGCAACAGAAATTAAAGAAATGGATATAAACCCGCTCCTGGCCACTGAGAAGGCGGTTATAGCGGTGGATGCGCGTATCCGAATAGAAAAATAGGACTATTCTTTCATTCATTGAGACATATTTTCTATCTTTAGGCAGTAATTTTGCCTACATTTGATAACTCAAAACAAAAAGGTAGAAAATACGTATAGTATGAAGAAAGCTTTAGTACTCCTGGTAAGTTTTATATGCTATCAAATCGTCTGTCATGCACAAGTGATGGATGAGCATTATTATTTCAAAAACCTAAGTGTACAGAATGGATTATCCCAAAATACAGTAAACGCTATTTTGCAGGATAAACAGGGCTTTATGTGGTTTGGAACAAAGGACGGACTGAACCGGTATGATGGTTTGTCATTTCGTCAGTTCAAGCACGACGGTCGCAGTCAGAGAAGCATTGGCAATAATTTCATAACAGCGCTTTATGAGGATGCGGAAGGAAACATTTGGGTAGGTACGGATGTGGGACTCTATATCTATTATCCGGAGAATGACTCGTTCCGGCATTTTGAAGAACTGAGTGCGGAAGAAACCAAGATAGAACACACTGTGACAGCGATTGTGGGAGATGACCAGGGATGCGTCTGGATTGCGGTAGAGTCTCAGGGACTCTTTTGTTATGATTTGGAGAAAGAGAAACTTCAGAATTTTACCTTGAAAAACTTTCCTTTCATTTCCACTAATGTCCAGTCTTTTGTCTTTGATAACAGCGGAACTCTCTGGATAGGCTGCTATGGTGACGGACTCTTTTATTCAAAAGACCGTCTGAAAACACTTCAACCCTACATCTCTCCCGTCGACAATAAGGAAACTTTCGAGAACGATGTCGTAACTACTCTTGTAAAAGGTGCCTATAATTGTCTGTATATCGGCTCTTTGAGAGGTGGGGCAAAGGAGTTGAACCTAACTTCCAACAAATTACATGATTTGCTTTCCGTTGATGAAAATGAAGAACCGGTTCTTTGTCGTAACTTGCTGGTTGCTTCTGATAATGAATTATGGATAGGGGCGGAATCCGGAATTTATATTTATAACCTTCGAATGGGCAAATATGTCCATTTGCGCAGTTCAATCAATGATCCATATTCTCTCTCTGACAATGCGGTCTATTCACTATGTAAGGATCGTGAAGGAGGCATATGGATTGGTTCTTATTTCGGGGGAGTGAACTACTATCCCCGTTTCTATACTTACTTTGAAAAGTATTATCCGAAAGGGACAGATAATGGTTTGCATGGAAAAAGAGTACGTGAGTTCTGTCAGGACAATCAGGGGATCTTGTGGATCGGTACGGAAGATGGAGGATTGAACCGCTTTGATCCGAAAACAAAAACCTTCTCTTTCTTTACTCCAAGTAATGCGTTCACTAATGTTCATGGATTATGTCTGATTGGCGATCATCTTTGGGTAGGAACTTTTGCGAAAGGAGTGAAAGTTATTGATACACGTACGGGAGCGATTGTGAAAACATATCAGAAAACCGATTCGCCACGTTCATTGATAGATAATAGCGTTTTTTCTATTTGTCAGACAACAACGGGAGATATTTATTTGGGTACTTTGTTTGGTTTGCTGCGCTATAATAAGCAGACCGATGATTTTGACCGGATACCGGAACTGAACGGTAAGTTTGTATATGATATCAAAGAAGATTCCGGCAGTAATCTATGGCTGGCGACCTATGCTAATGGGGCCTATTGCTATAATGTCAATGAAAAGAAATGGACCAATTACTTGCACGATGAAAACAACCCTAGAAGTCTGCCGTATGATAAGGTATTGAGCATTTTCGAAGATTCTCACCGACAAATCTGGTTAACTACACAAGGTGGAGGTTTCTGCAAGTTTCATCCCGAAACAGAAACTTTTACTAGCTATGATTCCCGTAACGGATTGCCGAATGATGTTGTTTATCAGATTGTGGAAGATAAAGAAGGCCTTATGTGGCTGACAACCAATAATGGTCTGGTGTCTTTTCAGCCTGCCACGGGAGCGATGAAAGTATATACTACCGCCAACGGTCTGTTGGGCGAGCAGTTTAACTATCGTTCCAGTTTTGAGACGGAAGATGGAACGATTTATCTGGGCAGTATTGACGGCTTTGTCGCTTTTAATCCGAAAAACTTCTCTGAAAATAAGTCTCTTCCATCCATTGTGATTACGGACTTTTTGTTGTTCGGAAAAGAAGTATATCCTGGTGATCCTTCGTCTCCGCTGAAGAAAAGTATTAATTTCTTGGATGAGCTGGTTCTTCAGCCTGATCAGAATTCTTTTTCATTTCGTGTCGCTGCTTTGGATTTCCAGGCTCCGCGAATGAATCAGATCATGTATAAGTTGGATGGCTTTGATGATGAATGGCTGCCCGTTGGAGAGAGCCCTGTGGTATCCTATTCCAACTTGTGGTATGGCAATTATACCTTCCGTGTGAAAGCTTCTAACAGTGACGGAGTATGGAACGAAAATGAAGTATCTTTGATCGTTCGTATACTTCCTCCTTTTTATCTTACTATCTGGGCTTATTGCGTATATGTTTTGCTGATCATAGGCTGCTCCCTGTATGCTGTGTGGTATTTCAAGCAGCGAAGTAACTATAAACATCGCAGGCAGATGGAGAAGTTCGAGCAGGAAAAGGAACGCGAGATCTATCATGCAAAGATCGACTTCTTTACGAATGTAGCTCACGAGATACGTACTCCGCTGACTTTGATTAAAGGTCCGCTAGAGAATATTATTCTTAAGAAAAAGGTTGATGCGGAGACGCGTGAGGATCTGAATATTATGAAGCAGAATACGGAACGTTTGCTGAATCTGACGAACCAATTACTAGACTTCCGCAAGACGGAAAGTCAGGGATTCCGTTTGAACTTTGCTAAATGCAACATCACGGAGGTGCTGAAAGAAACCCACCTGCGGTTTACTTCTCTTGCCAAACAGAAAGGACTGGAATTTACCCTGCAACTGCCCGAGACGGATTTTTATGCTCATGTCAATCAAGAGGCATTCACCAAGATTATCAGTAACTTGCTGAACAATGCCGTGAAATATTCGGAACATTATATACACGTATCTCTGGAGGTGACCGAGGGGGATGAAAGCAATGTATTCCGTATCCGTACAGTGAATGACGGAGTGATTATCCCTCGTGAGATGAGGGAAGAAATATTCCAGCCTTTTGTCCGTTTCAACGAGAGAGAAGACGGAAAAGTGACCACCGGAACGGGTATCGGACTGGCTCTTTCACGCTCATTGGCCGAACTGCATCAAGGAACGCTGGCTATGGGGGAAGAAGAAAATAGTAATACCTTCTGCCTGACATTGCCTATCGTTCAGGATATGACAATTACTTTGACTCCGGAAACAAAAGCGGAACCGGAACCTGTAAGTGAGGTTCCGGTGGAAGTGGAACAAGGAGAAAAAAAAGACAATCGCCCTACAGTACTGGTAGTGGAGGATAATCCGGATATGCGAGCCTTTGTTGTCCGCCAGTTGTCGAAAGAATATGCCGTACTGTCGGCAGTCAATGGGGCGGAAGCCTTGAAAATGTTGGATGGCAATTATGTGAATTTGGTAGTGAGTGATGTAGTCATGCCTGTGATGGATGGCTTTGAACTCTGTAAGACGATTAAATCGGACTTGAATTATAGTCATATCCCTGTTATTCTGCTGACTGCGAAAACGAACATCCAGTCTAAGATAGAAGGCATGGAGCTGGGCGCAGATGCCTATATCGAGAAGCCTTTCTCTGTCGAATACTTACAAGCTTGTGCCTCTAACCTCATTCAGAACAGAGAAAAACTACGCCGGACTTTTGCGCAGTCACCTTTTGTGGCAGCCAACACCATGGCATTGACCAAGGCCGACGAAGACTTTATCAAGAGACTGAATGAAGTAATTTTGGCTAATCTTAATAATCCGGAGTTCAGCATGGATGATATAGCGGACAGTCTGAATATGAGTCGTTCTAACTTCTATCGTAAGATAAAGGGAGTACTGGATTTGAGCCCGAATGAGTATCTTCGTTTGGAACGCTTGAAAAAGGCTGCCCAGTTGCTGAAAGAAGGAGAAGGGCGAGTAACTGAAATCTGCTATATGGTAGGATTCAACTCTCCGTCCTATTTTGCCAAATGTTTTCAGAAGCAGTTTGGAGTGTTGCCGAAGGACTTTGTGGATTGAATAATCAGTTAGCCTTGATACGGAAACTGAAATAAAATACGAGAATTTAATAAATTAAATAATGAAAGATACACCTATTAGTAGACGAGATTTTCTGAAAAATATGGGAATAGCCGGGGCTGGAGCATTTCTTGCAGCGAGTCCCTGGCTTTCTGCATTTTCGGAGGTGACGAACACGTCTAGTGAAAAATGCCGTCTGGCAATTATCGGTCCCGGTTCGAGAGGGCGATTTTTAATGAGTTTCCTTGTGAAAAATCCGAAGGTGGATATTGTAGCGTTGTGCGATATTTATCAGCCTTCGATTGATGAGGCTTTGAAACTTGCCCCTAAGGCAAAAGTATACGGTAACTATAAGGAGGTGTTGGAAGATAAGAATATAGATGCCGTCCTTGTGGCAACTCCTCTTAGTGCTCACTATAAAATAGTGATGGATGCTTTTGATGCCGGGAAACATGTATTCTGCGAAAAGTCAATCGGTTATACGATGGAAGAGTGTTACCATATATATCAAAAGCATCGCAGCACCGGAAAAATTTTCTTCACCGGACAGCAACGTCTCTTTGATCCGCGCTATATCAAGGCGATGGAAATGATCCATGCGGGTACGTTCGGCGAAATCAACGGAATTCATACTTTCTGGAACCGGAATGGCGACTGGAGACGTTCTGTTCCTTCACCAAGTTTGGAGCGTCTGATAAACTGGCGTCTCTATAAGGAATTCTCGAAGGGATTAATGACGGAACTTGCCTGCCATCAGCTTCAGATAGGTAGCTGGGCATTGCAAAAACTTCCTGAGAAGGTAATGGGGCACGGAGCCATCACTTATTGGAAGGACGGACGTGAAGTATATGATAATGTAAGTTGTATATATGTATTCGATGATGGCGTGAAGATGACATTCGATTCCATTATTTCCAATAAGTTCTATGGTCTGGAAGAGCAGATTATGGGTAATCTCGGAACGGTGGAACCGGAAAAGGGACGATACTACTTTGAAAGTGTGGCTCCTGCACCGGCATTCCTGCAGTTGGTCAATGACTGGGAGAACAAAATGTTTGATTCACTGCCTTTTGCAGGTACAAGCTGGGCACCGGAAACTGCCAATGCGAATACAGGAGAGTTTATTTTGGGCGAACGTCCGAAAGGTGACGGTACTTCCTTGTTGCTGGAAGCATTCGTAGAGGCTGTGATAACACAAAAACAACCGGAAAGAATTGCCGAAGAAGGCTACTATGCTAGTATGCTCTGTCTGTTGGGCCACCAGGCTATGGAGGAAGAAAAAACGCTTTACTTTCCTGATGAATACAAAATTGACTATCTGAACCATCAATCCAAAACACTCGAAACAGTATGAAAGATACAGTCCTGACCGCACGACGGAAGAAAATAGAAATAATCACTTTACTTGTATGTTTTGTGCTTGCCAATCTGGTGAATCTTTATGCAATCATCACATATCACAGATCCATGATGGAGATGATCACCTCTATTTTCTATATAATCATTTTTGCTTTTGTACTCTATGCCGCATGGGCGCTTCTGCGCCTCCTTTTCTATGGAGTGAAAGCGCTATTCACAAAGAAGAGAAACAGGCTGTGAGAACAGACCTGAACGAATATACTTAATCAATATCAATGAATAATTTATGACAACACGAAGAGATTTTCTAAAGACAATGTCACTGGCCTCTGCCGGATTAGCACTGGGATCCGGTGAACTGCTGAATGCTCAAACTATTTCATCGAAAAAAGGAAGAAATGAAAAGGTAAAAATAGCCTATATTGGCATTGGAAACCGTGGAGAGCAAATTATACAGGATTTTGCACGTACGGGTATGGTAGAGGTTGTGGCTCTGTGTGATGTAGACATGGGAGCTAAACATACACGAAAGGTGATGGGCATGTATCCTAAAGCGAAACAGTTCAGAGACTTCCGCCAGATGTTTGACAAGGCTGGTAACGAGTTTGATGCTGTAGCAATTGCTACTCCTGATCACTCTCACTTCCCTATCAGTATGCTGGCTCTGGCTTCCGGCAAACACGTGTATGTGGAAAAACCGCTGGCCCGTACTTTCTATGAGGCGGAACTGTTGATGCAGGCTGCCCTTAAACGTCCGAACCTGGCTACTCAGGTGGGAAATCAGGGACACTCGGAAGCAAATTACTTCCAATTTAAAGCTTGGATGGATGCAGGGATCATCAAGGATGTGACAGCTGTTACTGCTCACATGAATAATCCGCGTCGCTGGCATAAGTGGGATACGAACATTTATAAACTACCTTCAGGCCAGCAACTCCCGAAGGATTTGGATTGGAATACCTGGCTGGGAGCTGTTCCTTATCATGAATATTGCAATAAGTATGATCAGGGTGAATGGCGTTGCTGGTATGACTTCGGTATGGGAGCCTTGGGTGACTGGGGGGCACATATATTGGATACTGTTCACGAGTTCCTTGAATTGGGCTTGCCTTATGAAGTGACTCTGACACATCAGGAAGGACACAATGATTACTTCTTCCCTTATTCTTCTACTATTCTTTTCCGCTTCCCGCAGCGTAAAGGAATGCCACCGGTAGATATTACCTGGTATGACGGTCTGGATAATCTTCCTCCTATCCCGGCAGGTTATGGCGTTTCCGGACTAGACCCGAACATTCCTAAAACCAATCAGGGAGATGTTCCTCCTGCTAAACTGAATCCGGGAAAGATTATCTATTCAAAAGAACTGACTTTCAAAGGGGGTAGCCACGGAAGTACCTTGTCTATTATTCCGGAAGAAAAGGCAAAGGAAATGGCAGATAAGTTGCCGAAAGTTCCTAAAAGTCCATCCAATCACTTCGAGAACTTCTTGTTGGCATGCAATGGTATTGAAAAGACACGTTCACCGTTCGAGATTAATGGCGTTTTGAGCCAGGTATTCTCATTGGGAGTAATGGCACAGCGTCTTAACACTCAGTTGTTCTTCGATCCTCGCACGAAGCAGATTACAAATAATGAATTTGCGAATTCAATGTTGGCCGGACTCCCACCGCGTAAAGGCTGGGATGAATTCTATAAATTATAAAAGCTGGTAGGGAATATAAAAACAGAATAAAGTTTGATTATAATAACAACATGAGTATGAAGAAAAATGTCGTATTGACTTTACTTTTATTCTGTGCTGCTTCTTTATCGGCACAGAACTGGGAACCTCTTTTCAATGGTAAAAACCTGAAAGGCTGGAAAAAACTGAATGGCAAAGCTGAGTATAAAATCGTAGACGATGCTATTGTAGGAGTATCAAAAATGGGAACTCCCAATACTTTTTTGGCAACCACCAAAAATTATGGAGACTTTATCCTTGAATTTGACTTTAAGATTGATGATGGTTTAAACTCGGGAGTGCAGATTCGTAGTGAGAGTAAAAAAGAATATAATAAAGGTCGCGTACATGGCTATCAGTTCGAAATTGATCCTTCCAAACGTGCTTGGTCCGGTGGTATCTATGATGAGGCTCGCAGAAACTGGATTTATTCTTTGAACTGGAATCCTTCGGCACGTACAGCTTTCAAGAACAATGCTTGGAACAAGGCTCGGATTGAAGCGATAGGTAACTCTATCCGTACTTGGATTAACGGAGTGCCTTGCGCTAATATCTGGGACGACATGACTCCTGTCGGATTTATAGCTTTACAGGTACACGCTATTGGTAATGCTGCTGACGAAGGAAAAACTGTGAGCTGGAAGAATATCCGTATTTGTACAGCAGACGTAGAGCGTTATCAGACACCGGAGTCTCAGGCTGCACCGGAAAGAAATCTGATTCCTAACACACTGTCTCCGCGTGAGAAGAAAGATGGCTGGGCTTTGTTGTGGGATGGCAAGACTAATGAAGGCTGGAGAGGAGCGAAACTGTCTACTTTCCCTGCAAAAGGCTGGAAGATGGAAGACGGCATTCTTAAGGTGATGAAGAGTGGTGGCGCTGAATCTGCCAATGGCGGTGATATTGTAACTACCCGCACATATAAGGACTTTATTCTGACCGTAGATTTCAAGATAACTGAAGGTGCAAATAGTGGAATCAAGTACTTCGTTAATCCGGAAATGAATAAGGGTGCTGGTTCTGCTATCGGTTGCGAGTTCCAGATTCTGGATGATGATAAACATCCTGATGCTAAACTTGGTGTAAAAGGTAACAGACAGTTAGGCTCATTGTATGATCTGATTCCGGCTCCTAAGAATAAACCTTTCCATAAGAAAGAGTTCAATACAGCTACTGTTATTGTTAAGGGCAATCATGTAGAACACTGGCTGAATGGAGAAAAGCTGATTGAGTACGACCGTAATAATGCGATGTGGAATGCATTAGTTGCTTATAGTAAGTATAAGAACTGGCCTAACTTCGGAAATATTATTGAAGGCAATATCCTTTTACAAGACCACGGAGATGAAGTTTGGTTCAAGAATGTGAAGATTAAGGAATTGAAATAAGAATATCCTGTATAAAAAAGAAGGAGTTGTGTCGAAAATCTTATTCTGCGAATGAATTTAGTTTCAGGCATAACTCCTTTTACTTTTGATAGATGAAAATAGCTATTCAACATTTGTACAGACCATCCCATGAGGGGGACGGATTACTTTACGCTTGGTTCTCTTCTATGCATACGCGTGTAGATATTCTTTTGTACAGTCAGAAGCCAGAAGAAGAATTGATGTCTGTGGTTGAACGCATACATGCAGCATTGAGTTATCTGGAAAAAATAGCTAATTATTATGACCCTGCCAGCGAGCTGGCTGTTATTAACCGGACCGCTTCTATATGTCCAGTGATTCTGAGCAGGCAACTTTATACAATGATTGATTTGTGCATGGAATATCATGGGAAAACGTCAGGATGCTTCGATGTCACAGTTCATTCAGAGAATTATAATCCGGACACCATTCATTCGGTGTATTTGTCAGCGGAAGAACGCAGTATCTTTTTCCTGCAACCGGGAATTACCATCAACCTTTCGGGATTCTTGAAAGGATATGCCCTGGAAACTGTCAGAGCTATATTGAACACCTGCTGTATAGAGAATGCCTTGATTAATATGGGCAACAGCTCTGTACTTGCCTTAGGTGATCATCCAGCCGGGACAGGGTGGAAAGTTAATTTTGGAAACCGCCTGGAAACAGATAAGATAGGTATGAAGCAGAGTGTTCTTCTTTGTAATGAATGCCTTACTACTTCCGGAAATGAATCGGATGGACGCAAACATATCATTTCTCCCCACGATGCCTCTTTTGTAGAGGGCATTAAACAGATAGCTGTTGTAACAAAGAACGGAACTGTCGGAGAAATACTGTCTACCGCTCTGTTTGCCGCCAGTCCGGAACAACGCGAGGCTTTGCTTGTAAATCTTCGTCCTTTACTTATCGACTACTTCCTTATTGGTTATTAGACGACTGGATTTTTCCTTTTTGGGATGATAAAACGGACTTAGAGTAGCCTTTTGACCATATTATTCCATTTATCGGTCTATTTCTTTTATTACTTCTGTTGATTTTTGGTTTTCTTTGTACCATCGATTATCAATCTAACTTTTATATGAAAAATAAGATTTTATTAGCAGGGCTTTTTTGCTGTAGCCTTATTTCAACAGAAGCACAAGTATTACTGGATAAGAACGCTGGTAAAAACAGTTTCCCTATTGTTTCTCCGTCTGCCAATGTAGTGGTTTGTTTTGATGGAAAGGATGAGACTGTGGTTCGTAAAAGTGTGTCTTTATTTACAGATGATGTCCGTCGCGTGACAGGGCAGGATCTGAAAGCACAAGCAAGTAATCCGAGTGAGGTCTCGGCTCGTTATGCTATTATTGTAGGGACAGCCGGAAAAAGTGCTTGGATCGATGCGTTGACAGCTAAAAAGAAAATAGATATAACTCCTATCGCCGGTGGATGGGAACGGTATATGATAGAAACGGTTGATAATCCTGCACCGGGAATTAAAAAAGCCATTGTTGTAGCTGGTAGTGACAGACGTGGTACTGCTTACGGACTTCTTTCCATATCGAAAGCAATAGGAGTCTCTCCTTGGTATTGGTGGGCCGACGCTCCGATAAAACAGCAGAAAAAGCTGGCTGTCAATGTTCATAAATTCGTTTCAAAAGAACCTACTGTTAAATTCAGAGGTATTTTTATCAATGACGAAGATTGGGGACTTTACCGCTGGTCAAAGAACAATTATGAGAAGGAACGTGGAAACTTTGGACCGAAAACGTATGCACAAGTTTGTGAGTTATTGCTTCGCCTTCAGGCTAATTATCTCTGCCCGGCTATGCACGATGCGTCTATGGCATTCCACCGTATCCCTGAAAATAGATTGGTTGCAGATAGTTTTGCTATCGTTATGGGTTCCTCTCATTGTGAACCGCTGTTGTTCAATACGGCAAGCGAATGGAAACGTGATAAGATGGGGGAATGGGATTACATCAATAATAGGGCAGGGGTGGACAGTGTTCTGAGAGCTCGTGCAAACGAATGTGCTCCTTTTGAAAATGTATACACTCTGGCACTGCGTGGGTTGCACGATAGAGCGATGAACGCAAGCAATAACATGTCGGATAGAAAACAGATGCTTCAGGATGCGTTGATGGCACAACGAAAAATGTTGATCGATGCAACAGGTAAACGTGGAGAAGATATTCCGCAAGCTTTTACTCCATATAAGGAGGTATTGGATGTATATGATGAAGGTTTGGAACTGCCGGATGATGTAACGATTATATGGCCGGATGATAATTATGGATATATGAAGCGTTTGAGTAGCCCGAAAGAACAGAAACGTTCCGGACGTTCGGGGGTTTATTATCACTCTTCTTATCTGGGTAAGCCTCACGACCATCTTTGGATGAATACTACTTCGCCCACATTGATGTATGAAGAGCTCCGCAAGGCCTACGATATGACAGCAGATCGGATCTGGTTACTCAATGCCGGTGATATCAAGGCGTGTGAGTTCGCTGTCGATTTTTTCCTGTCAATGGCATATGATATCGATTCTTTCAATTTTGACAGAGCGGCTGCTTATCGGACAGAATGGTTATGTGGTATGCTGGGCGACGAATACCGTAATGAATATCAAGATGTGCTCAATTCATTCTATAAACTGGCCTTCGCCCGCAGACCGGAATTTATGGGATGGGGCTATCAGTGGGCTACCGACAAGCATGGAAGAGAGCGGAATACAGATACTGATTTCTCTTTGACGAATTATAGAGAAGTAGATTTTCGCCTGAGTGAATATCGTCGAATCGGAAGTATTACAGAGGAAATTTTAAATAAATTACCGGAAGAGAAAAAGGCATGTTTTTATCAGTCAATGTATTATCCGGTGAAAGGATGTGAACTGTTGAACAGAATGATACTGGACGGACAGAGAAATCGTTGGTATTCCATTCAGCAAAGAGCAGCTACCGGAGAATTGGAAAAAACGGTGAAAGCCTGCTATGACAGTTTGCAAGTGATAACAAAAGGGTATAATTCGCTGCTTGGTGGTAAATGGAATCATGTAATGACTATGAAACAAGGATTCGCTGCTGCTTATTTTGAACTTCCGGCATTGAGAAAAGCTTCATTGGCATCTACTGCTGTGTTGGGAGTAATGGCAGAGGGAGAAGATGTGCTGAAGGGGCTGAAGAGTTTCCATTCATTGCCTTGCTTCAATACTTATCTGCGTCAGTCTTATTATGTAGATGTTTTCAATAAAGGAGCAAGTCCGTTGAAATGGAAAGCATCTGTAACGGATAGCTGGATACTGTTGAGTAAGAAAGCGGGTGAGACTTCCACAGAGGAACGGATTGAAGTATCGATTGACTGGGAAAAGGTTCCGACCGGCGAAAAAGTATTTGGGGTACTGGAGATTACTTCCGCCCAAGGTGAGAAGGAAAATGTTTATGTTTCTGTATTTAATCCTTCCTCTCCTTCATTGGCCGAAATGGATACTTTATTTGTAGAACATAACGGATATGTTTCTATCGATGCGGCAAGCTTCCATCGGAAAGTGGAAAATAAAGCAATCAAAATGCGATCAATACCTAATCTGGGTATCGAAAATACGGCTATTCAGTTAGGTGATCCGACAGCTGCGCCGCAACGAACTGCAGGGCGTAGCACGCCACGTCTGGAATACGATTTCTATACTTTTGAGCAAGGTTCAGTTGATGTTTATACCTATGTGCTGCCTACATTCGTGACAAGCAAGGACAGAGGCTATGCTGGACACGAAGCAACGAATATCGAAACCAAATATGGTGTATGTATTGACGAAGGACCGGTTTTGAATCCGTCTACATCTTCTTTTGAATATGCGCAAATCTGGTATGAGAGCGTATTGAAGAACTGTAGAATCAATAAAACAACTTTGCATATCGACAAGCCGGGTAAGCATACCGTGAAAATAATCTGTGGAGATGCCGGAACTGTATTGCAAAAGATTGTATTGGACTTTGGAGGAATGAAACGTTCCTACTTTGGACCACAACCGACAAGAAAATAGAGTTGTTTGATGAATATGTAGTTAAAGATTGCCATGGTTGTATATGACCATGGGTGATAGGGTTAACCATGAAAAAACACTTTTTACTTTTAGTCTTCCTGCTCTTTGCTGCGATTGTTGAGGCTGCTAATCCGGTAAAGCAAATGTTGGAACGTTTCCAGAAAGGTCTTTCCAACCGATTTAAAATTGAAATCCGTTCTTCTTCTGATCAGGGCGATTACTTTGAGCTGTATGGTGGTGGGCGAAAAGTCACAGTCCGTGCTAATAATTATGTGAGTGCTGCTTTTGGCATTAATTGGTATCTGAAGTATTATTGCCATGCTCATGTGTCTTTTTGTGAGGACAGATTACCGGATTTACCTGTGGATCTGCCTCAGGTGAAAGAACGTCATGAAACGGTATTATCCGACAATTTCTATATGAATTATTGTACTTTTAGCTATACTACAGCTTTTTGGGACTGGAAACGTTGGGAACGCGAGATAGACCTGATGGCTCTAAGCGGCATTAACATGCCGATGGCCATGGTTGGGGCAGAAGTTGTGTGGCGGAATACATTGTTGAAGTTTGGATATACACTTCCTGAGGTGAAAGAGTTTTTGTGTGGTCCGGCTTATTTCGGTTGGTTGTTGATGGGGAATTTGGAGAATATCGGCGGTCCTCTGCCTGATGAATGGTTTAAGGAACAGACCGTTTTGCAGAAGAAAATACTTGCCCGTATGCGTGAGTATGGGATGAAACCCGTTTTTCAGGGATTCTTTGGAATGGTTCCGTCCTCATTGAAAGAAAAATATCCGGAAGCACATTTGGTAGAGCAAGGACTGTGGAATTCACTTCAACGCCCACCGGTACTCGATCCTGCTGATCCATTGTTTGAGCAGATGGCAAAGGTATGGTATACTGAATATGAGAAGCTTTATGGTAAAGCTGATTTGTTTGGTGGTGACCTTTTTCATGAAGGTGGGAAAACCGGGGGGATTGATGTTACGGATGCAGCCCGTCGGGTACAAACAGCTATGAAGCAATATAACCCGGATGCGACTTGGGTGATTCAGGCATGGTTGGGAAATCCGAAAAAAGAATTGTTGGCAGGGCTTGATAGAAAGCATACACTGATAGTTGATCTTGCTGCTGAGTTTTGGGATAACTGGCGGAAACGCAAGGGATTTGACGGGTTCCCTTGGTTATGGTCGCATATTTCCAATTATGGAGCTAATATTGGGCTACATGGACGTTTGGATGCTATAGCTACTGGTCCAATAGATGGTCGGAAAGACCCGGAGGCATCACCAAGTATGAAAGGAACCAGTTCTACACCAGAAGGAATAGAAGTGAATCCGGTGGTTTTTGATTTGTTGAATGAAATGCGCTGGCGTTCGGAATATTTGGATATTGATACTTGGCTGAAAGAGTATTCCGTACGTCGTTATGGGGCGGAAGATGAGAATTTGAAAAAGGCGTGGATCATTTTTCACCGTACAGCTTATGGAACTTATTCCGGTCATCGCCGTCCATCAGAGTCTGTATTTTGTGCACCTCCTAGTTTAAAAAGGGATAAAATTACGGCTTCTGCCTGGAGCCAATGCCGAATCTTTTATGATCCGGATCTTTTCGCTCAGGGAGTAGGACTATTCTTGAAGAGTGCAGATCATCTGAAGACGGTAGCCACTTATCAGTATGATGTAGTTGACTTCGTCCGTCAGTATCTCGCTGATCTGGGAAGGGAGGCGTATTATAATCTGGTAGATGCTTATGGAGAGAAGAATATAAAACAGTTTGATTATTGGTCAGAGAGATTTCTACAACTTATCAGGGATCAGGATGAGTTGTTGTCCGCTCATGAACGTTTTTTTGTGGGTCGTTGGCTGGATATGGCCCGTTTCAAGTCAGAACAGCCGGAATTACAAGATTTGTATGAGCACAATGCCCGTATGCTGATCGGGACATGGACGGAGACGTTGAGTCCCGTGCGTGACTATGCCCACAAGGAGTGGGGTGGATTGTTGAAAGACTATTATTTACCTCGCTGGACTAATTATATCACTTATCTTAAAGGTACATTAGAGGGGCAGTCACTAGCTGTTCCGGACTCGTTTCAAGCGGAGAAGGCATGGGTGAATGCGCACAATAGGTATGTACTTGAGGCCGATGTTGATCCGGTAGAGACAGCTAAAAGGATGTATGGTAAATATTGTGGACTTTGATAAATGCATAAACACTTGAATAATTATGAATATGAAAAGACTTTTTAAAACAACAGGCTTACTGGCAACAATATGTTGCGTACTCCTTTCCTGCAGTAGTGGTGAAGAAAATGAAAAAGAAAGACCTGGTGATAATGGTCAACAAGGAGGAAATAATGGAAATACTGAGATGCCAGAATCTAAAGTATCCAGAATATCTTCTATCGAACAGTTGAATCAGGGGACTCCAGTGATTAATTCGCATATCGATGTCGTATCACGCTCATCGATAAAGATGAATTTTAGGACTTATACCGAGTTGGGAGAAAGTGTACTTAAGTCTGCTAAACCTAATTATGTGCGGGTTAAAAGGATGACTAACGGTGGCTATATTATGTTTTATCACAACAATCAGATCGGTGCTAGTTGCTCTTATGCGACTAGTTTGGATTTTAAGACATGGAATTATAGAGGAAAGATATTTACGAACTATAGTATTACTGATAGTAAAGGTAATAAAAATGAACGACGTTACTCAAATTGTGATGGGATGGTACTTTCCAATGGAGATATTTTAGCTGTAGCATCCTATCGGGCTAATAGTGGATATCGGGATTTACCTAAAGATGCAGGTCTTGAGATAAGACGTAGTAAAGATAATGGTGCTACATGGAGTGAACCTATTGAAATATATCAAGGCGTCAATTGGGAGCCATATTTGTTAGAACTTCCTTCAGGAGAAATACACTGTTATTTTACAGATAGTAGCCGTACAGGTATTGTAAGTACTGATACAGGTACTGCGATGGTGATATCGAAAGATGGTGGTCAAACGTGGCTCCCCTCATTTGGTAATACTCCTAATTATGTAATACGGATGAAATGGGAACAAGATGGACATGCATACTTTAACCATCAGATGCCCTCTGTAATCAAACTTGCGGGTAGCAATGAGCTGGCAGCTGCTGTAGAGACTAACAAAGAAGGAACGTATTATATATCACTTGTTTATTCAGGTGAAGACGGTGAATGGGATTATCTCAATGTAGACCAGGAAGGACCAATAGATAGTAATAACCTCTCTTTTTATGGTTGTGCTCCGTATTTGATTCAGTTTCCATCGGGAGAAACAGTTCTTTCGTACAACCAATCTTCTACTTACTATATGAAAATGGGGGATACCAACGCACGTAATTTTGGAAATGCTTATGCACCATTTTTGGGTAAGGGGTATTGGGGAACATTAAATTTGGTAGATTCTCATCAACTGATAGGTGCGATGCCTAATACTGGCAATGGAACGATTATGTTGTCACAGTTCATTCTTAATCATCGTATCAATGCCGTACGTCGAGGGGTAAAAGTCGATAGTGATAATTCAGAATGGGCTAATACCGATCACGCTCTCTTTGTTGGTGACAAATCACAAGCGCAAGCAACACTCAGATGTTCGTTTGATGATGAAAATGTATATTTTCTTGTTGAAGTACTTGATTATGTTGTAGCGAAAGATGATTATGTGACTATCTATGTAAGTTCAAGTGTAGATGATGATAAACTCGATGAGGCTTATCGGATAAGAGTTTCCCCTGAAGGGTTGGAGAGTTCCGAAGTTTACACTGGCACTTGGTGCAATACAGATTTAGGAATGTCAGTGAGTACTGTAATATGTGATAAAGCAAATACTAATAGCAGTGATGACTATGGTTATATTGCTGAGATATCCATTCCACGTTCTAAGCTAAAGATTGAATCAGGAGAGATTTTAGTCAACTTTGCCATATTCGACAAACAGGCTGGAGAAGACGTCCTTGCCTCTTTGACAAATACGGCGCATTGGATACCTGTAGCTGGACTCTAGAGAATGAACATGATGTTTGTCTGTAAACTTTACTTCTGTGACTTTATATGTTTTGTGAACACGATATCTAATAATATTTATCCAATTTAAAATAGTAGAAATTATGAAAAAGAACTATTACTTGATTTGTGTGTTATTGTTGGCTGCGTTCTGTACAACCAGTGTAGCCACTGCTCAAAATTATTTTGGGGATTTTCCTGTGAAAGCAGATCCAAAAACTGTTGGGAACAAACTTAGTAAGCGTTTAATGGAAACTAAGCATCAGCTGTATGGTGATAGAGGAATACATTACGCTGAAGTATGTACGTGGTATGGTGCCCTTCGATTTGCCGAATTAACGAACAATAAAGGGCTAATAAAGCAGTTGAGAAATCGCTTTGAGTTATTGTTTCATCTAGAGAAAGAACTTCTGCCACCATTGATACATGTAGATCAAAATATGTTTGGTTGTTTACCTCTTAGATTTTACAGTATAACGAAGGATCAACGCTATCTAGACCTCGGATTGCCATATGCTGACACACAGTGGGAACTTCCTGCTAATGCTAATGAAGAAGAGCGCAAATGGGATAAAAAGGGATTTTCTTGGCAAACCCGTTTGTGGATTGACGATATGTATATGATTACTATTGTGCAATCAGAGGCTTATAAGGTAACTGGTGATGCTAAATATATAAACCGCGCTGCTAAAGAAATGGTAATGTATCTGGATGAATTACAACATCCTAACGGGCTTTTCTATCATGCACCGGATGTTCCTTATTATTGGGGACGTGGAGATGGCTGGATGGCTGTAGGAATGACAGAACTTCTGTTCAATCTGCCGAAAAATGATCCGAACAGAGACCGGATTATGAAAGGCTATCTTTTGATGATGAACAATCTGAAGAAATACGTGAATAAAGATGGATTGTGGAACCAATTGATTGACCAGCCTGATTTTTGGACTGAAACATCCGGATCGGCAATGTTTACTTATGCCATGATTTTAGGTGTTCAGAACGGCTGGTTGGATAAAGAAGAATTTGCTCCTATTGCACGCAGAGCTTGGTTGGGCCTATGCAATTACATAGACGATAAAAATGATCTTACCGAAGTTTGTATCGGAACGGGAAAGAAAAACAGTAAGCAATATTATATGGACCGTCCTCGTATTGCAGGGGATTACCATGGACAAGCACCGATGATATGGTGTGCCTACGCTTTGCTTAACAATAAGTAAAATAGCGAACTTTCGATAAATAAGAAAGAGAGGATGTCGCAACTAGGACATCCTTTCTTTTAATATAACATAATGAATAATTCCTTATACGGTTGGATCCGGTGCTTCATCACCGCCGTCATTACCGCCGTCATTACCGCCTTCATTTCCTCCACCTTCTTCTCCACCACCTGAAGGAGCAGAGCTGCTGGTTCTGTCAGCATCTAGTTTCTGAATACTGACAGATTTTATCATATTTTTTAGTAGATTTCCTGGAGTAAAGATAATTTTACGGTTTTTCAGTGTTTCTGCAGTGACTTCCTCTGCATTTTCCTGGCTTTTGCATCCGAAGGAAGGACGAAAAGTTCCAAATTCTCCCAAATTGACGGATGCTCCGATTTCCATATACGTTATCAAAGAATCAATGAGTCCGTCGAGGACGGCTTTTACTGTACCGCGTGGAACGAATCCCACTTTGGTTACCTGATCGCACAGCATCTTAAAATCAACGTTGACTACATTGAACGGACGTGCTACATATTTTTCTGCTTTGGTATCGTCGAAACCAAAGGTCGTTTTTTTGACTACATATTTCAGTGCCATAATTTTAATTTTTTAAATAGTTTATAAATCGAGTTTCTGTTTTGTGATCACGATGCAAAGATATGGCAACTGAAATTACTGTGCAAGTTATTTTTCGAAAGTGCGTTAAACAAATAATTAATAATCCGTATATTGCTGATAATGAACGTCATTTTTTCACTATGAGCTTGCTTTGTAGTGTGATACTACTATTAGAAAAACTACTTCTTTAGATATACGACAGTTTTTCCTCCTCCATACTTCCGGATTATCTCTTCTTTCAAAAACTTATTGAGTAGTTCAATCGCTTTGTTGCGGCTGATTTCTGCCAATCTCATGAAATCGGTACGAGTGATACAGCCATGTTTGTCCAGATGTTGTATCAGGAGGGTACGGCATCTTTCTTCGTTGGAATCGTTATTAGTACGATAGGGTGACTCTATGCGTTCCAGTTGTAATGGCTCCAGACTCTCACGAAACTTTTTGTTAATGCGCAGGTTCACCTTATTTAGATGTATGGAAGGAGAACGGATTTCTTTCTTCTCCATCACCGGACGGTCACATGTCAGTGATAGGGAGAAATGTCCGATTTCCCCGACTTCTACGGTCCAGCCTTGTGCGAGCCAGTGTTGTAGCTCATCACTGACGGCTTGCAGGCAACCTTCTATCGTGGCTGGACTGAAGCCGTTGGATTTGGATACTAGTTCAACGAACTTATCGGCATCAATGGTGCCTGACGGAATAACACGTGCATAAAGTGCCTGTTGCTCCTCCTTTTTCTGTGGATTACCACTCGTGTATAAATCGTAATAAACGCTCATAGTTACTTTATATTTTTCTTGTTCTACAGATAATTTCTTTCTCTTCATAAATTAATTCGTCCGCCTATAGCCGGACGCAAGTTTGCCTATAGGCGACGTTGCGTTTGCCTATAGGCGGACGAAAGAATACCTATAGCCGGACGAATTAATTTATGCACTCAAAGATATTACTTTTTTCGGAGAAGGGACTTAGTTTTTCCACAAGCACAGTTTAATAATCAGGATTCTATTTTGTAAATGAATGAATCGTTGCTTTTATTGGACGACATGTTCTATCTTTTTCTGATCAGTATGCTTATTTTTGTACACAAGGCTCATAGTCTTCCTTTTTGTATTGGATCATAGTAGAACTGGGGAGGCTGTCCGAAAAACTTATAGACCGACAAGTCTGCAGTAGTAAGTATGAAGATTTCCCATTTTTATAGCATGGTTTAACACTATATTCTATGTAGTCTCACTACTTTTTGTACCTTGAAAGCAAATAAAGGACATGCTTATGACATACAAAAAAGCGAAGACCGCAGACAAAAAGTATTTTTCCCGACTGCATAGATGAATATGTGGAGGTGATGCCTCTGTGCGTTTGTTTGATGTATTTGTAGATAGTCTGGACATGCCCCCCCTTGACTTTGTCCAAAGTATCCCCAAAGGTACAGGTATACCCGGTTATGATCCTTGCGATCTTTTGAAACTGTATATCTATGGTTACTTTTATCAAATCCGTTCATCAAGAAAATTAGCACGTGAATGCAAGTGTAACGTGGAGGTCATGTGGCTACTTGGTAAACTGTATCTGGATTTTCGTATCATATTCGACGGTCGTAAAGATAACAAAGACAGCATAACAAAGGTATTCAAGAGGTTCAACAAGCTCTGTATGGGACTAAAGCTTTTCTCAAAGTCTTATATCTTTATAGATGGTAGCAAGCTCAAGGCAGTCAATGCTAAGGACAACAATTTTACGCTTAACAAATTGGATGACCGCATCAGACGTTTAGACGAACATATCAACTTGTACATGGAGGAACTTGACGCGTTTGACCGGGAAGAAGAGCGAAGTTGTCTAAAGATGAACTCCAACATAAGCTTGAGGTATAATTCATGCAAAGGTCTTTTTTCAAAGATTATTATGATTTTATATAAATAAGTGTTTTATCTCATATTAATAATGAATGGAGAGATCAGAGCTTGATTGGTTAATGAATTAAAGAAGAAACAATTTGTTCAATAGAAGAAAGAATAATCCATAATAGTTAACTTGTTGGGTATCTATGTTGGATTCATTTATATATCCCAAATAGGCATTAGAGCTTATCCTAAAGGATCTTTTTAATTCTTAAATTAGTTTGGGACTAATTTTCCATTAATTGGTTTATTTATAGTATTATAATTTAGTCGATTTTTCTACTTTTGTTTCATCCAAAAGGATAAATATAAGGTTTTCAACAGGACAGAACTCAATAAACAGAAGATAATAATCTTCATGACATGAATAAAAAAGGTAAAGATAGAGATTGTGATAATAAGAATTTTTATTGGGGTATAGTTGAATTAAAAGGATTGTTTGAAGGATAAATGAAAAAAGTATTTTGGATTTCTCTTTATATATTTTAGAGATAATAATCTTGTTTTTTGACATAATGTTAAACCTAATTTAATACGCCTATGGTATAATAAAATGATTTTTTTACATTCTACTTCTTTTGCATTTTGCAAAACTATGAGTTATTTATATGGGATAAAATCCTCTGTAAACTTTTAATCTAATAAAATATTAAACATGGTCAAAAAAGTTTTATTTTTATTTTGTTGTATGTTCGCACATGTTATATATGCCCAGAATATGATGATAAAAGGGACTGTCATAGATGCGAACAATGATCCTCTATTGGGGGTGACTATTATGGTAAAAGGAACTACTACAGGTACCATAACCGATGTTGATGGGAATTTTTCTATAAAAGGTAAAACGGGGGAAACATTGATTGTTTCTTATATTGGAATGCAGACGCAGGAAGTGGTATTTAGAGGACAACCACTTAAAATTATGTTAAAAGACGATGCCCAAGCTTTGGAAGAGGTTGTGGTAGTTGGTTATGGTACCATGCGTAAGAAAGACCTTACCGGATCTGTAATACAGGTGCGTCCGGATAAAATAGCTAATGAAAATCCCAAAACTGTACAAGATATTCTTCGTGGTACACCAGGTTTGGCCATAGGTTACAATGCTGATGCCAAGGGTGGTGGTTCCATGAATATCCGCGGTCAACGTTCTGTTTATACGGATGGTAATCACAACTCACCCTTGTTAATATTAGATGGTATGATGTTCTATGGCGAACTTTCTGAAATCAATCCTGACGATATTGGTCAGATTGATGTATTGAAGGATGCTTCTGCGGCAGCTGTGTATGGTGCCAAAGCAGCCAATGGTGTTATTATCATTACGACTAAAAAAGGAAAGAGAGGTAAACCGGTAGTAAACGTCAGCACAAATATTGGTCTGACACAACGAAGCGCTTACCGTGAACGATTTAGTCCTTCTGCATATTTGCAGCATTATGCAGACTGGAAAGCTAAAAGTACTTACGGAGCTAATGCAGAAGGTAATTGGGACGACTACCAGATTGGTGTATATAAAGGTATGGATGACTATTATACGAATCCCGATAAGTTGACGAATATTGATTTGGATATTTGGAGAGGTTATACTAGCAACGAATCTGGAGAAAGCGATTTGAGCATTTGGGCAAAGCGTTTGGGATTCACAGGTAATGTGCTTGAAAATATTCTGTCAGGCAAGACTGTGGATTGGGAGGACAAAGCCTTTCGTTTGGGTTTCAATCAGGACTACAATGCCAGTGTCAGCGGTGCTTCTGAGAAAGTGGATTATTACTTCTCTTTGGGCTATCTGCGTAACGAAGGCGCCTTGATTGATGATACCTATCGTGCTGTTCGTGCCAATATGAAATTGAATGCCAAGGTAACTAATTGGTTCGAGATAGGTGCCAATGTCAATTTCCAAGATCGTACTGATGGCAGTATTGACATGGACGAAGGTCAATTCATGCGTAATAGTCCTTACGCGGATTATGCCGATGAAGATGGGAATCCTATTCAATATCCGAATGACGAAACTTATTCACAGCGCGGTTATAATTATGATTTCCAAAAACAATATTTAGATCTGGAAAAAGGATATACGGTGCTGAATTCTATCTTTAACGCTAAAGTAAAACTGCCTTTTGGCATCACCTATCAGTTCAATGTTGCACCGCGTTATCAATTTTTCTATGAGCGCTACTTCATGTCAGCAGACCTGCCAGGTAGCAATCCTAACAATCGTGGTGCCGATCGTGAACATGCCAAACGTTTTGATTGGTCATTGAACAACACTATCACTTGGGACAAAATTTTTGATAAAAAGCATCACTTTATTGTTACTTTAGCTCAAGAAGCAGAGGAACGTCAACGTTGGTCTGACCGCATTGAGGCACGCAACATTCAGCCTTCAGATGCATTGGGATTCCATAATACACAGAATGGTTCTAAAGAGAGCAGTTCCTATTCAACCACTGACTCGCATGAGACTGCTGACGGTTTATTAGGCCGTCTGTTCTATTCCTATGATGACCGTTATATGCTGACCACATCTATCCGCCGAGATGGTTATTCTGCATTCGGGTCTACCAATCCTTATGCTTGGTTCCCTTCTGCAGCTGTTGCATGGACTTTCTCTAACGAAAAGTTTTTCCAAAAAATCAAGAATGTGATGAGCAGTGGTAAGTTACGTGCTTCCTATGGTAGTAACGGTAATCGTTCATTGGCGGATCCTTACACGGCATTGGCAAATCTTAGTGCAGGTAGTGGCGATTATATGGGTTATCTTACATCTACTGGTGAAGTAGAATTAATGCGCTATCTAATGGCAAGCCGTATGGCAAATCCTACCTTGCAATGGGAGAAGACAAAATCGTGGAATTTTGCCTTGGATTTTGGTTTCCTAAATGATCGTATTACCGGTACAATGGAATTTTATACGATGAATACCAACGACATGATTATGTCACAACCATTGCCAGTTTTTACCGGTTTCAACAATATTACTACCAATTTGGGGCAAGTTAACAATACTGGTTTTGAATTCTCCTTGAATACGGTAAACATCAAGCAAAAGAATTTTGAATGGAATACAACGTTCAACTTCTCCTATAATAAGAATAAAATCAAGCACCTGTTTTATGAATACGAAAACGTATTGGATGCTAATAGTAATGTAATCGGGCAAAAGGAATCTGACTATACTGCTAACGGTTGGTTCATCGGAAAACCCATCAACCAAATATGGGACTATAAAGTGATCGGCATTTGGCAGAACGATGAATGGAAAGAGGCAGCCAAATACAAGCAGCAGCCGGGCGACCCGAAGGTATGGAACAATCCGGAGAACGATATCTATAACGCTGATGGCAGTGTGCAAACTATCGTCTATAACGATGACGACAAGCAGTTTCTGGGAACAACCACACCTCCCATTAACTGGTCATTGCGTAACGAATTCGTACTTTGGAAAGATTTAACCGTTTCCATCAATATCTACTCCCGTATGGGTCATAAGGCTCTTTCTACCAACTACTTAAATAATGACGATGATGGTGGTCGCATGTCATACGCTGCTGCCTGTTTGCAAGCTAAAGAGTATTGGACCATCGACAATCCGACTAATAAGTACGGAAGAATCGATGCCAATGGTCCTGATGGTGCCAAGAAACCCGGTATGCTGTATAATCGCTCCTTCATCCGTTTGGAAAATATTGCTGTAGGATATACACTGCCTAGAAAACTGACACAGAAATGGGGCATTGAGCGTGTGAAAATATCCGGTACTGTACGCAATGTTGCTACATGGGCCAAAGACTGGGAATATGGTGATCCCGAAACCGGTGGTCTGGGTACCCGTCTTTACTCGCTGGGACTTAACTTATCATTTTAAACCTAAAAACAAACAGATATGAAAAGTTTCATTAAGAAAAATATATTCAATAGTTTGGTGCTGTTATCCGGTACATTGTTGATATTTACTGGCTGTGAAAAAAGTTTTCTGAAGGCTGATCCATTGTCATTCTATGAACCGGAACAGACATACTCTACCGAATCCGGTTTGAAGTCCGTATTGGCTATTGCTGACCGTCAGTTGAAGCGTTATTATACGACAGGTGGCGATGATTTATTTCCTCTTGTATCGGAATACACATTCTCCGATTTAATGGTCCCATCTCTTACTGATAAGACGGACTTATTGGATAATGTAGCTCAAAAACTGACACCTAATAGTGATCAAAGTACACAGCAGGACCTAAGTCGTGTAAGTACCCTTTGGTTCTTTTGGGATCAAACAACCAAGGGTATTCGCAATGCCAATTCAATCTTGACCTACATAGACAATATAGATTTAAGTGAGGAAATCAAGAATAAGTATATTGGTCAGGCCTATTTCCATCGTGCATTCCGTTACTATCTGTTGGTATTCCAGTATGGGGATGTACCTTTCATGACTAAACTTCTTGAAGTACCCAAATTGAACTTCCGCTCTACCAAACGTGATGCTATTTTGGATCGTCTGATTCTGGATATGGAATTTGCCATAAAATGGGTGCCCGAGCAAAAGGATATGGACTTGATTGGTGGAGTGAATAAAGGTGCTTGTCGCATGCTGCTCTCCAAACTTTATTTGGCTAGAGGTGAATACCAGAAGGCGAAGGACCAATTGGACATCATCATAAACAAATCTGGTTATTCACTGATGACCGAGAGCTTCGGTACATTTTGGGAAGGAGGAGAACCAGAGACATGGCCCATTACCCGTAATGTTATCTGGGATCTGCATCGTCCGGAAAACAAATTACTTACCAGCAATAAAGAGGTAATCATGGGATTGCCGAACCGTGGTTTCGCTAAAGAATCATTTTTGGCTAATCCAACTATGCGGAATTTTTATCCATTCTATTTCAATAACAGTTTAAAAACTCCCGATGGTAAACAAGGTTTGATAAATATCAAGCGCAACAACAAAGATTATAATCCTCAATATGACTATATGCGAGCTATGGGTCGCGGTGTAGCCAGAGCTCGCCCTACATGGTTCTATCAAAAAGGAGTATGGGTCGTAAATGGTAAAATGGATCAGACTGACTTGCGCCACAGTGTAGAGTATGGTAACTGGGTAACTATGGAATCACTCAAATACAATAATAAGGCTTCCAAATATTTTGGCCAGCCGTTGAGACTGTTTGATGAACAAGGGAAGTTGTTATGTTCGGATACTATCCGACGTTGGTACGATGTTCCCCATTACATTTGGAAATTGGATGATCCTGTTCGAGAGGCCAATATTAACGGTTCTGATGGTCACCACGGAGCTTCTGATGGTGGTTATGGTGATTGGTATCTGTATCGTCTTGCTGAAGCCTATCTGTTGCGTGCTGAGGCTAAATTTTACCTTAATCCGAGCGATGCCACTATCAAGGATGATATTAACATTATCCGTGAGCGTGCTCATTGTACTCAACTCTATGGGGGAAATATTACGATTGGTGACATCATGAATGAACGTGCCCGTGAATTATTTTGGGAAGAGTTCCGTAACGTAGAGCTTACCCGTGTGTCACTCTGCTTGGCCCGTAGTGGTCGTCCTGACGAATGGGGTAACACCTACGATTTGGCGACCTTTGACAAACAGGAAGGCACTGATCTAATTGGCGGTAGCTATTGGTACCAGCGTTGTATCCGCTATGGCATGTACAATAAGGGTGTAACAATTGTAATCGATGCTGCCAAATCTCAGCTTAACTATATTATAGATAAGAAAAATATTTACTGGCCTATCCCTGAAAGAGAAATCAAAGCTAACAACAAGGGAAGGTTGTGGCAAAATTATGGCTATGACGGCTATGATCCCTCCATTCCTGTATGGGAAACTTGGGAAGAAGCCGAAGCTGATATGGATAAAGTTGATTAGTTGATTTTTGTATCATCAACTAGTACAACAGAATGAGAATGGAGGTATATTAAAGTGACGGTATCAATAGTATAGTTGTTGTGAAAATATTCCTCTATTCCCTATTTTGAAAAGAAAGGTAGTTTATGGACTCAATATAAATAAAACTGGTGATGAGTATGTCCGCTATTACATGTTTGTTTTTTATGTGGTAATTATTGTCGTTTGAAGACCACATGTGCGGCATTGCCAAAGTCGGCTATTGTTCGGAAGTGGAGCAATATATTTGTTGGAACTATTTTTATGGTAGTAAATTGTTATCACGAACTCTTCGCGCCGGGCTAAATATGACCTCACAGTAGTAGTTTTCACTTAGTCGTACGAAGCAATTTTTACAGAAGAAATAAACATATAGACACTTTAATTGATATGAACAGAATAATGATTTTAATAGCAGGTTTTATGCTACTGGTAGCAGCCTGTACCGATAAGCAGACCGATGGTAACACGGTTTCCGGACTGAATCCAGCAGACTTTCGCATGGAAGTGGATGGTAAACAGACGTATTTGTTTGTGTTGAAGAATACAAATGGCATGGAGGTTTGCATCACCAACTTTGGTGGACGCATTGTTTCGATAATGGTACCGGACAAAGAGGGTATTATGCGCGATGTCGTCTTGGGCTTCGACTCTATTCAGGATTATGTTAATCATCCTAACAACTTTGGTGCTACCATCGGTCGATATGGCAACCGTATCAACCAAGGTAGAATCACCGTTGAGGGAGTGGAATACCAATTACCTCAAAATAATTATGGTCACTGCTTGCACGGTGGTTTGAAGGGATTCAATTCTCGAATGTTCGATGCTAAACAAGTGGATGGGCAGACGCTGGAACTAGGCTATTTGGCAAAAGATGGCGAAGAGGGATTCCCCGGCAATCTTGCCTGCAAGGTTACATTCACACTGACAGATGACAACGCCATCGACATTTGCTACAACGCCGAGACAGACCACACCTCCGTGGTTAATCTGACCAATCATTCCTACTTTAACCTTAATGGCAATCCCGCTACAGGCAACTCTGACCATCTGCTGACCATCTATGCTGATGCCTACACTCCCGTGGACAGCACCTTTATGACTACCGGTGAAATTGCTTCAGTAGGGAATACAGACATGGATTTTCGTCAGCCCACACCCATTGGAGCGCGTATCGACAATGAGTTCATTCAATTGAAGTACGGCAAGGGCTACGACCATAACTGGGTGCTTAATACGAAAGGTGATGTTTCCCAAGTGTGTGCCACACTTGAATCACCTCAGACCGGCATTGTACTTGATATTTATACCAACGAGCCAGGTCTTCAATTCTATGCCGGCAACTTCTTGGACGGAACGGTAAAAGGTAAGAAAGGTATCGTATATAACCGTCGTGCCTCTGTCTGTCTGGAAACACAGAAATATCCCGATTCTCCTAACAAGCCGGAATGGCCCTCCGCATTGCTGAAGCCGGGAGAGAAGTATGAGAGCCGTTGTATCTATAAATTTTCCGTGAGAAAATAATTTGTTATTACTTTTGTGAGAAACGACAATGAATAATTCAAATCTAATTAAAATAGTTGCTCCCATGTTGACGAGTATTTTATCGTGCAGCAAACCGAGTGAAGAGATAGTCATCAATCATCCCAAGGAGGTGAGAAGTACTCCAAATATATTGTTTGTCATTGCTGACGATCAATCTTTCCCTCATTGCTCGGCTTATGGCAATTCTTTTGTTAAGACTCCGGCATTTGATTATATAGCTAGCCAGGGATGCTTGTTTCAGAATGCTTATGTGACATCTCCGGGTAGTAGTCCTTCCAGAGCATCTATTTTATCAGGAATGTATCCTTGGCAAATAAAGGAGGCAGGAACTCATTGTTCATATTTTCCAAAAGATATAGTTTGCTATACAGATATTCTGACTGCTAATGGTTATAACGTAGGTTATACTGGTAAGGGGTGGGCACCAGGCGATTGTAAGGAAAGAGGGGTAAATCCCGCAGGAAAAGCTTTTAATAAGAAAAAACTGACCCCTCCCTATAGTGGCATATCCAATATAGACTATGTTGAAAACTTTAAATTGTTTTATCAAGATAGCGATAAAAAACAACCATTCTGTTTTTGGGTAGGCTTTAATGAACCACATAGAGGTTTTGAACGTGATTCATGGCAGAAAGAGAATAAATCACTCTCAATCGTTAGTGTACCGGGTTTCTTGCCTAATCATGATGTTGTTAAAGGTGATTTATTGGACTATTCGGTAGAAATAGAATATCAGGATGCACAATTACAAAAGATAATTGATTTTCTGAAGGAAAAAGGTTTGTTTGATAATACATTGATTATAGTGACTGCTGATAACGGTATGGCTTTTCCAAATGCAAAAGCTACCTGTTACGATGCCGGGGTACATGTTCCATTAGCCATCTGTTGGGGAGACAAGATAAAAAGAAAGAATACTAGCGAAATTGTTAGTTCTGTAGATTTTGCTCCAACGATGTTGGACGCAGCAGGTATAAATCGTTCTTCCTATGGGCACATGTCAGGCAAAAGTATGTTGCCTTTCTTAATGGAAAACAAAGAACAGAAAAGAGAAGCTGTCTATTTTGGAAGAGAAAGACATAGCTCTTCACGGTATGCAAACTTAGGTTATCCAATAAGAAGCCTTAGAAAAGGAAATTATTTGTATATAAGGAACTTTCATCCGGAAAGATGGCCAGCAGGTGATCCGACACCTTTGGATAAAAACAACAATTTGGCAAAGGCCCATTCTGGTTATTTCGATATAGACGGTTCACCTACTAAGCAGTTTTTTATTAATAACAGGGAGAATGGCGATGGTGTACAATATTTCATCCGTACTGTCGGTTTCAGACCTTATGAGGAGTTATATAACATTGAGAATGATCCCTGTTGTCTTGATAATTGTATTGAAAAACCAGAATATAAGGGTGTATTGTCAGAGTTAAGAGGCAGATTGGATCAGTTACTATATCAGACGAATGATGTAAGAGTAACTTCCGAAAAGGGGGACAGTATTTGGGAATCATATCCACGAATAGATAGTATAAGGAATTTTCCTCCCTATGAGTAGTATTTTAGTGTTATTTTTTTAGATGGAGACTATGAATAAAAGAGTATATTTATTGTTTATATGTTTGAGTGTTTTGTTTGTTCAAAATATATTTGCTCAAAAGAATTTATTGACAAATTTTCCCAATGGATTTACTCCGGAGGAAGTCGGAAGTCGCTTGGCCTACAGGTTCGTGAATAGTAAGCATGCACTTTATGTAGGTAAGTGGATAGGGTATTATGAAACATTCACGCATAGTGCAGCTTTTGAATATGCTGTAATGACGAAAAAAGACAGATTGGCAAAGCTTGTTCAGGATAAATTTGACTGTTTATTGACAAAAGAGAAACAGTATTTGCCTCCTAAGAACCATGTTGATTTAAATACGTTTGGCAGTTTACCTTTGAAACTGTATAAAGTGACAAAGAAGAAATGCTATTTTGATCTTGGTATGTCTTATGCGGACAGCCAGTGGGAGGTTCCGGCTGATGCCAAGCCCAAGCAAAAAGAGTGGGCGGATAAAGGGTATACGTGGCAGACACGATTGTGGATTGATGATATGTACATGATTCCCATTTTACAAATAGAGGCGTATAAAGCTACTAAAGACTCGAAATATATAGACAGAGCAGCTAAGGAGATGGTATTATACTTGAATGAATTGCAGCGGCCTAATGGTTTGTTCTATCACGCTCCTGATGTGCCTTTCTATTGGGGACGCGGAAACGGTTGGATTGCTGCAGGTATGGCCGAGTTGTTACAATATCTGCCGAAGAAGCATAAGGACCGTCCGCGCATCTTGCAGGGATATCTGACGATGATGAACAGTTTGAAAGATTTCCAAAACAGCAGGGGGATTTGGAATCAATTGATTGACCAACCCGATTGTTGGGCCGAAACTTCCGGTTCTGCGATGTTTACTTTTGCGTTCATCAAGGGAGTGAAAAACGGTTGGCTGAATGCCAAAGAATATGCACCATTAGCCCGCAAGGCATGGCTCACCTTGGTGCCGTATGTAAACGAGGATGGAGATGTGACTGAAATCTGCATTGGAACGGACCGAAAGAATGACAAACAGTATTACTATGATCGCAAGCGTTGTATTGGTGATTATCATGGGCAGTTAGCATTTCTTTGGTGTGTAGTAGCATTGCTAGAATGATATCATAATTAAAGAAGAGTAAAGCATAAACGTATGATATTTATTGGTTGAATAGTAATGGAATGTTTCCAGTTATCTGAAAAAGACTCTACTGGAAAACTTAAGGTGAGGAAATCTGTTTTGCAGATCCAACCATAATCAGTGCGGTAAATACTACTTGATTGGTACTGGAGACAATGTTTCGGAAGCAAAGGCTTTTACCGCTTTAATGGTTCAAGGAGAATGACTGTTATTATTTGACTTAATAGACTATCATAGTTCTCTTTTGCTGCCAAAGATATCTCTTATTATAATGGAAGAATTTTTATAGATAATAACAAATGTGAAAACAATATCTGACTATTAATCATGTCGGAATTATGTGCTGCAAAACATAATCAAGAAAGAACTATTTGTTCTAGAGCAACAATACTACTGCTGAAACACGGCTATAATCAGTTCTCTACGGGACTCATGTAAAGAATGTGATGTTAACCCGAGAAAATGACTGAATAATCGGCAAGCATTCTTATTATCTTGCTTCGAAATCAAACAGAGACTTAAATGGACTGTTACTAGATGTATGAAAAAGTGGGATGGCTTTGGGAAAAAAGGGACTGTCGCTCCCCAAATATACTAATGACAAAATAAGGGTGTCTTTATAATGGAATTCTACTTGAAAAAATGAATGCATAAGGTGTATTTTGTGAACCGCTAACTTTTAATCTTGACAAGAAGGTTGATGTGGTATGAAAATTTGAAGACTAGAATGAGAAAAGTCAGAATACCGATTTTATGAAAAAATGCACTAAAATATTTTATTCGTTAGTTGTAGGAAAACGCCGTGTGAGTGATTTGTGCGCCCGTAGTGGATGTGTAGTAAATATGTCGATAGCAAGGCATTAGGTAACTTTCCCAAAACCTATCATCACCCGACTTATCTGTTCAACGAAAGACGGCAGGGAGTGTAGCATGTTGGGGAAGTCATAAGTCAGATAGTTCTTAAATTTGTGACCGAATGATGAGATGAAAGATATAGATACGAGGATAAAATCCTGATTGATTGAATGGCAACCTAAGTGGTCGTTGCAGAGACTTTGACATGAGAATAGCTAAACTCGTCATATTAAGATACTTCTGATACAGAAGATCAGTAGCAAAAGCTGGAAATTATCGTAACGCAACCATTGGCAATGGTAAAGGGTGGAAACCATATCCGACAATCTATCATGCTGTTGTTAGTACACAGCTAAACGGGGATTACCTGACTCGGAATGCTGCAAGGCTATGAGGTTTAGCCTCTGAATATCCGACACAACGGAGTTTCTGTAGTAATTTGAGTAAGGGAAAGTCTTGTAAATGGCAAAAGGGAGCAGTTAAAGGTTTAATACAATTTTAGAAAAAATGTGCGAGACATTATGAGAAATTCAGAGAAAGTATTAAACGGTCTATCAAAGCCTAGTCCGCAAGTAAATTACAAGTTCAATCGACTGTATCGAATCTTGTTTAACGAGGAGATGTATTATGTTGCCTACCAACGCATTAATGCAAAGGAAGTAATATGACTGAAGGCTCTGATGGGAAAACAATAGACGGTATGAGTTTAACTCGGATTGCTGATTTGATTGACTTACTCCGAAAGGAGACATATCAGCCAAAACCTGCAAGACGGGTGTATATTTCAAAGAAAAACGCGAAAATGCGACTGTTAGGGGGCCATCTTTTGACGACAAATTGGTACAGAAAGTAACACGGATGATTCTCGAAGCCATTTATGAAGGGCAGTTTCAAGACTGCTCACATGGTTTCAGATCCAATGCCTTCTACGATTGATAAGGAAATTCTTGAAAGCGGGTTATCTTGAAGATTGGACATTTCACAATACTTTCAGTGGCACTCCGCAAGGAGGAATAGTTAGCCCTATTTTGGTTAACATCTATTTAGACCGACTTGAGGAGTTCATGATGGGAATACATCCAGAGATTTGATGTGGGAGTCACAGCGACTCGCAAACCTTTCGAGGGGCACAGAAGTCTTGATTTTCAGAAGAAAGTGGCTATGCAAAAACTTAAAACGGTAACGGCTAAGAGTGAACGCAAAAAAGCTGTAGAACAGCTCAATGTTATTGACAGAACAAGATTGCAGATACCCAGTTTTGATGAAATGGACAATGGATACAAAAGGCTTAAATATGTGAGATATGCCGATGATTTTCTGATTGGTGTAATTGGTAGTAAGGAAGATTGTTAAAGAATTAAAGAGGATATTAAGAACTTCCTTGAATCCGAATTGAAACTCGAATTTTCTGACGAAAAAACTCTGATTACCCACAGTCAAAAAGCGGCGAAATTCCTTGGATATGCGGTCTTGGCAAACCGTTCCAATCTTGCCAAACGAGATAATACGGGTAGATTGTCAAGGGTATATAACAAGAAAGTTCTATTGAGAATTTCTATGGAAACCATTAAGAAGAAATTACTTGATTTCGGAGTGTTGGAGGTAAAAACTCACAACGGGAAAGAACACTGGAAGCCGAGGGAGCATAGAAAAATTATCTGTAATGATAACTTGGAAATCCTTCAAAAGTATAACTACACGATTAGAGGATTCCACAACTATTATGCGATTGCAAACAACAGTTCTTTACTCAACTCTTACAAGTATATCATGGAGTATAGTATGTATAAAACGTTTGCCGGCAAATACAAGAGCAAAGTATCCAAGATTGCCCGCAAATATAAACAAGATGGTTTATTCACTGTACAATATCAGGGCAGTAAGGGAGGAGAGAAGCAACAGACATTTTACAACGAAAGTTTCTCAAGAAGAAAAACCTGAGATAGGAGAAAATATTGATAATTCTACCGTAGTTTATCATGCCAACAGAACAAGCCTTATTGATAGGTTGAAATCTGAAGTGTGAGATATGCGGCGTAACAGGCAAATTGGATATGCACCACGTTCGCAAATTAAAGGCTTTAGGCGGTAAAGGATATGCCGACAAGCTAATGATTGCAAGACGCGGGAAAACCATAGCCTTATGTTGAAGTTGCCACTTCAAGGTTCATTCGGGCAGTATAGGCTGACTCTTTAATGGAGAACTGGATATACGGAGACGTGTACGTCCGGTTCGGAGGCGAGTACTTGGAAACCTACCATAGAAATATGACAAGGAGCTGGGTACTTGGCCTACTAATATACTTATCATACAGTCTGGTGTGGTTACGCGCTGTTAGATTGATGTAACTGTAAGTTTTCCCGATTTGTTTGTACTAGGTAATGTGATTTCTAATAATCCTTGATGGTATACTCTGCTTTCCACCACTTTCCCATTGAAAGTTACCTGGTAATCTTTTTCCGGATTCATACAAACAAGAATTGTTCGTTGATGAGGGACTGTTGAATCATCAAATGCTATTTCTGCTTGATACTGCGTATTATCATCGTTGAACTGGCTGTTAGAAATCCACACCTCGAAGCCGGTTGAAACTTTCCCTATCCGGTAATATGCAGCAAACCAGTTGAGTATGGGAGATGATAGACCGGAAAATTGATGCCATCCGGCTCCACGTTGTGAGGAGATTATAAAGTGTTCGAAGGTGTAATAACTCTCCTTACATTCTGTCCCCCATGTGTTTAATGCTGTAGTCGCTACTTGATAGGCTTTTTCTCCTTCCCCAAGATCCAGCAAGGCTTTCCATACCATCCATTGATGAGGAAACCAAACGGCTCCATTCCAATAACCAGCTGTACGATAATAAGGGGCAGATTGATCTACTGTGGAGATACCTACATTGGTCCACATTTCATTAGGAGAAAATACATGGCTTATCATTCTGTCTGTTTGTTCTTTGGAGGAGATATTTGCAATGAGCGGACTTACTCCGTCCAAGCCTTTATTAAAGTTGGAGCCATCTTTATATCGATAGAGGCCTTTAGGTGTGCCGTTGTTATCATGCATTACATATCCAAAATAACCGGTCTCCTCATCCCATGAATAGGTTAGTAATGCATTTGACAGCTGTTTGATGGTTTGCTCATACTCTTTTACATCTTTCTTAAATCCTAGTTCTTTTGCTGCTAAACGTAAAATTTTAGCAGCTCGGATATAATATGCTGAAGTTACTACTGGAGTAACAGAAGCTTTGTCGCGTAAAGCATGTTGAGGTGGATAATCATCCCATCCTCCTGAATTGTAGAAGTAGTCCCATGTTCGTAGCAGACCAGAACCTTTCATTCGGGTTGTGGAGTAAGGATTCTTACCTGTCATAAAATCAAAGAACTGCTTCAGTCGTGGGTATAGAAATTGTAATGCTTCTTTTGACTGACTATTATTCCATAAATCATAATAGGCATACATTTGTATAGGTAGCGGAGTTCCGTGATGAATAAATGCAGATTCACTTCCTACAGGAGTGGTATAAGCCCTGATATATTCGAAAGCTTTAGTAATATCCACATCTATTAACCCTAAGGCTATGAAGCCAGAATCCCATGTATAAAGACTATTCCAGTTTTTTCCGGGTGTAAAGTGTCGGATATATTGTCCTTGGGTATGAACAGGGTAAACAATGTTAGATAATAATGCTGATTGTAATAGGCGATGTCCGAATTCGTATTTTTTTCCATCTGCTAATATTCTCTTCTTGGAGTCATCCGAATCTTCTTGTATCAACGAAGTCAGAACCTCCGGTGCGGAGTGAAATTCTTGAATCTGTTCATTGACTTGTTGGGGAGTTCCAGTGCAGACCAGGGCATATATAGTTTGTTCGGAATGTGGTGCTAGGACAATCGGGCGTAAAAATGCATTGGAATAATGCCATTCTCTATTTCCTATTAATCTCGATGATACATGATCGTGAGTCTTTTTGCGGAAGAAAGATTCCAGATTGTCATCCAAGACTTCTCGAATCTGGGATTCTTGGTAGTTCCATGCTATCCCATAATAGTTATCACATTCCGGATATTTTAAGATAAAATCTTGTTTTGTTTTTCCCGTTTTAATTTCGGGGATAAAAGAAAGTTTCCTTGGAAGTATCTTGATTTGGTTTATGTCTTCTTCGCTACCAACAAAGAAGCCATCTAAGTCAGTACTGTGAGTTCCCTCTGAGTTTAATTCCATTTTATATCTCCCAGGTTTCTTACAGGAATAAGGGATTGAAATAATGCAATACTCCCCAGTTCCTTGTAATTCCAGACGACTTTCTGTTATTCCTTTTACTTGAAAAGTGCTCGTTTTTCCTTTGGGAGTATTGTATCTGAATCCTATTTTTCCTTTTTCTTTTCCTGGGAGGATATTTATTTCATAAATCACTCTGTCTCCTTTGTCTTTCCCAAATTCTTTGCCTAGAACATAACCACTGAGTGATTGAGAAGTCTGCATCTCATTTCTTTTCCATCCGTCGTATACTAGATTATACTGTGGAGATTTGCGTACAGGTTCATTTAATATATAGTCGGTTGCATTGTACCATTGTATATTGGAGTTTTCGGGTATCTTAAATCTGGGTTGCTCTCTTTCATAATCAATATATGCCATTAAATTAAGAACCAAATTCTGGTTGGCAGTGGTATTATTAACGCAATGCATGCCTACCAGTGTTCGTTGCTTATCTAATATATAATAGGTGACGTCAGTAAACACACGATCTTTCCACTCCATTTCATAGCGGTATGTGATACGGTTCATAGAGGGATTGATGTCCCATGGATAATAAGATGATTCAAAAAGAACATGAGGAACTAGTTGACGATTACGGTAATAGCCGGGCATTACGGAAAAGTCAAAGCGCTTTCCTGCTTGCATATCGGGGATATGGGAGATTCCGGCATAGCGTTTTGAATAAGGCCCCCAAGCTTGTAGCGAAGTGATGTCGTGACTATCGCTGAAACATGATGGAGGAATTATTGGCTGTCCTAATGTAGATGTTGTTCCCAAAACAACTATCAGGAACATTAATAAAGATTGCTTAGCTTTCATATTAGAATGTAAAATGGTTCATTATAGCAAAGGTATGACTTTTAAAAGTTAACAAAGAAAGAATCTGTTCAATAAAGGAAAGAAAATATTCATAATATAAGTAGTGGGTCACTATGGTTATGCAAAATCCTTCTTATTTGTTAATTATTTAAGGATTAATTTCCCACCTATTGGATATCAAGTATATCGAATTTGCTCCTTTTGAAAGAATGCAGCAGTGAATGATATAGCTTCTGATAGTTTAATATGCATGTGTTGTCTAACATAAAATTGCAGATTACGATAATTGATGTGATGTGATTATTGCTAAAATAGCAACTTCTGTTATAAAAAGGAGAGATACTTTCATTTTTTGAACAATAAGTTTCTTCATTTTTTTTCTAATTTCCCTTTCTTTGCATTGCTTTTCTACAGAACTTATTTGCTAATTAATACTATAGAACATGAAACGAAAATTCCCAAAAACACTATTTGCATTGCCTATATGCAGTTCGACATTCACACGTATGAGCAATAAGCATATCTTATCTACTTTGGTTAGTTCCTTGCTAATTCCACAGGTCAGTGCTGCTGTAACTAGTAAGCCGAATATTTTGTTCGTTATTTCTGATGATCAATCTTATCCACATGCATCAGCGTATGGATCTTCTTTAGTAAAAACGCCAGGATTCGATTTGGTTGCTCAAAATGGATGGCTGTTCAATAATGCTTTTGTTACCTCTCCAGGAAGTAGCCCTTCCCGCGCTTCTATACTTACTGGGCTCTATCCTTGGCAGATAGAAGAGGCGGGTACACATGCTTCTTCTTTTCCAATTGATTATGAGTGCTTTCCTGATTTATTAGAAGAGGCAGGCTACTATATTGGATACACCGGAAAAGGATGGGGACCTGGTAACTGGAAAATATCAGGTCGTAGGCGTAACCCGGCTGGTCCTGAATATAATAAAAGACGTATTCGTCCTCCATATAAAGGGATATCCAATATTAATTACTCTCAAAATTTTAAAGATTTCCTTCATGACAGAGAGGGAAAGCAACCTTTTTATTTTTGGGTAGGTGCGAATGAACCACATCGCCCCTATGAGAAAGATAGTTGGGAGAAGGCTGATAAAAGGCTGGTTGACGTAGAGGTGCCTCCATTCCTCCCTGATAAACCGACTATAAGAAAGGACTTATTGGATTATGGCACTGAAATAGAATGGTATGATAGTCAGTTGTCTCAGATTATTGATATATTGAAAGAAGAAGGTGAATTTGAGAACACTTTAATAATAGTTATGGCTGACAATGGTATGCCTTTCCCTTTGGCTAAAGCAACCTGTTTCGAATATGGTATTCATGTTCCATTAGCGATATGTTGGGCAGATGGAATTAAATATGGAGGAGTTAGTGACGAACTTGTTAGCAGTGTAGATTTATTCCCAACTATACTTGATGCTGTCGGTATACGACATAAAGAAAAGCTGGCAGGAAATAGTATACTCCCGTATCTGAAAAAACAAAAGAATAGTACTGGGCGAACGACAATATTTGCAGGAAGAGAACGTCATAGTTCTGCACGATATAATAATTTAGGATATCCTATGCGTGTGTTGAGAACTAGAAAGTTTCTGTATATAAGGAACTTTTGTCCCGAAAGATATCCTGCTGGTGATCCTTGCTATATAAATAAGGAGGGAAACTTAACGCCAATGTATAGTGCTTATTTTGATATAGACCAAGGTCCGGCTTGGGGCTTTATTGTTGATGAAAAAGATACTCCTGAGATATACCCCTATTTTCTGAAGGCGGTAGCAAAACGCCCATATGAAGAACTGTATAATATAAGTTCAGACCCAGGTTGTCTTAATAATTTAGTTGGCGATAGTGAATACATGAAAGAACTGGATTATCTTCGGAATAAGTTGAATGATGCACTTAAAAAGACTAAAGATGCACGTTATCTGGATAGTTCTGATCAAGATCAGAATATTTGGGAAAGTTATCCGCGTTTGAATGGGGAAATAAGATCATTTCCAAAACCCCTGTTTTAGTAATATCTATTTAGTATCCTGTACACTTATTTGATAGTATAAAATCATGTTCTTGTTATTCATTTTAAAACAAGAAGTTTCTCAAATAATAGTGTTGGAGATAAGAGGGAAATTTGTATTTTTGTGTGTTGGTGTATAAAAACAGAAGAATATGAGCAATAAGATTTATCCCATTGGCATACAGAATTTTGAAAAGATTCGGAATGGCGATTATTTCTATATTGATAAAACAGCATTGATTTATCAAATGGTAAAGACGGGTAGTTATTACTTCTGAAGCCGTCCTCGTCGCTTCGGAAAGAGTCTTCTCATATCCACTCTGGAAGCATACTTTCAAGGCAAAAAGGAACTATTTGTGGGATTGGCTATGGAAAAGTTGGAAAAGGATTGGAATAAACATCCTATTTTGCATCTGGACCTCAATATCGAGAAATATGATACTTTGGAGAGCCTTGACAACATACTTGAAAAGTCTCTGACAGCATGGGAAAAACTATATGGTGCCGAACCGTCTGAACGTTCCTTTTCCCTGCGTTTTGCAGGTATTATACAGCGTGCATACGAGAAAGCCGGGCAACGCGTTGCCATCCTGGTGGATGAATACGACAAGCCCATGCTGCAATCCATCGTAATGAGGAACTTCAAAAGAAATTCAGGGATACCTTAAAACCCTTCTATAGAGCGCTCAAGACAATGGACGGTTGCATCAAGTTCGCCCTACTGACAGGGGTGACGAAGTTTGGTAAGGTCAGTGTATTCAGCGATCTGAACAATTTGGATGATATTTCTATGCGGAATCAGTACATTGACATTTGTGGTGTTAGCGAACAGGAGATTCATGATAATTTGGAAGCCGAACTTCATGATTTTGCCGATATACGGGGAGTGACCTATGATAAACTTTGTTCAGAGTTGAGAGAGCGTTACGATGGCTATCACTTTACACATAATTCTATTGGTATCTACAATCCGTTCAGTCTGCTCAATGCCTTTAAGTATAAGGAATTCGGTAGCTATTGGTTTGAAACCGGAACGTCTACCTATTTGGTGGAATTACTGAAAAAGCATCATTACGATCTGGAACGAATGGCGCACGAAGAGACTGATGCGCAAGTGTTGAATAGCATTGACTCCGAGTCCACTAACCCCATTCCGGTGATTCATCAAAGCGGATATCTTACGATCAAGGGATATGACGAGGAATTTGGTATATATCGTTTGGGTTTTCCCAACCGGGAAGTGGAAGAGGGATTTATTCGCTTCTTGCTTCCTTATTATGCCAGCGTGAATAAAGTGGAATCTCCGTTTGAGATTCAGAAATTTGTCCGTGAGATACGCTCCGGTGATTATGATTCTTTCTTCCGTCGTTTACAAAGTTTTTTTGCAGATACTACCTACGAGGTGATTTGTGATCAGGAGCTGCACTATGAAAACGTACTTTTTATCGTATTCAAATTGCTCGGCTTTTATACCCAAGTGGAGTATCACACGAATGACGAACGCATTGATCTCGTTCTGAAGACGGACAAATTTATCTATATCATAGAATTTAAGTTGGAAGGTACTGTCGAAGAGGCTTTACAGCAGATCAACGAGAAGCATTGTGCGCTCCCCTTCGAAATGGATGAACGGAAACTATTCAAAATAGGAGTGAACTTCAGTGCTAAAACTCGCAATATAGAGAAGTGGGTTGTAGAGATTCTTTAAAGAATTATGTATTTTCTATAGTGGTCTATAATTTTTTCCATCATAGAAAACCACAATTAGATGTTACTTTACAAGTTTTTATTCTACAAATATGAGTGTTTTGCCCATAAATCACAATAAGCCGTGACTTATATTGCTTTTGTCATATCCGAAATTCTATTTTTCAAATTTTCCAATTTATAAAGGAGAAAATTTAAATAAGAGTGCGATTATAACATATTTTTTTATCTTTATTCCTTTGCTTTGTAAATTTGGAACTTTTTTGTGTTTACGAACATTCCTTATAATTTGTATAAATGTTTATTTGTCTCTATATTTATAAATTGTTTAACTTTTAAATATAATTGCTATGAGACAGGAACTGTTTTTAGGATGGAGTATCCCTTTTGCGATGTTGTTTGCGTTTTATTCATGCAGCCATGAAATGGATAGCAATTTAGAAAGCGCTGTTGAAGAGGCTGTTGATTTGAGATTGGATCAAGACAGTGCTTTAACGAGAAGTGATCTATGGGAGGAAGAAGAAGAGTCTGCTTTAGAGTGGGCAGAGGATAGGGAAGGTAAGTGCCCTTATTCCCCATGTGGGTTGTGTGAATTTAAATTTGTTCCAGACTTAGATTCTGATACTGAAGATGGTTATAGTTATTATGCTGATTTTTGTTGGAATGCGGGATTTATTGAGGAAAGCACAGGACAGGATGTTTCTGATCAATATTTTTTGCAAATTCAGTGGAGCTATACTGGTTATATGAATGAGTGGGCTTATATAAATATGCGCGGTAGTAAATATGGCCTTGTCAAAATACTTGGTGATGGTGCTCTTGAAAAAATACCGGCATATGCTTTTCCTTATAGTACAACAAGACGATATATTTACATGAGAATGCGTACTATTCATGAAAGTTTTATAGGGGCTACGCCAGTACCAGAAGTAGAAACTCAATATAAATATGATCGTAGCTTATTTTCTATGTGGAGTTATCCAGAAGTGATTGGAGATCCTTATTGTAATTACTGGGGGTATAATAGACCACAACCAAGCGTAGATGACATTATTAATGGTGAGGTTGCAGTGGACGAAACAAGTTTTATTGTGAGAGTTTATTTGCCAATGAATACAGATAAATATAGTTACTCGTGTATTATGTATAATCATAATTCGGGTTATGAGCAATCCCTTGGAGGAACTACGAACAGTAATAACGAGGGAATGGCTATCGGTACAAATATAGGGAAAAGTGGTGGTCAAATTGAAGTAATTGCAAAAAGAACTAATAAGTTGACTGGTGATGTGACCTATGATACGACCTATAGGGATTACTCTGCTGGAGATAAAAATGTAGATATTTATATATCAGAATATGCTTTTGGTTATGAATAAAAGTATGTCTGAGCATTTATGATATGTAAGAAATGAAACCTTTTATTAGAGCAACTGCACCAACGGTTTTACCTGTATAATAACGAATAAAACTGTTGATGTGGTTACCCTGTATAAGGTTTATAATGTCAGACTGATGTAACTGTGAGTTTTCCCGATTTGTTTGTACTAGGCAATGTAATTTCTAATAATCCTTGATGATATGTTTTGCTTTCTACTACTTTCCCATTGAAAGTTACTTGGTAATCTTTCTCCGGATTCATGCAAACAAGAATTGTTCGCTGATGAGGAACTGTTGAATCATCAAAAGCTATTTCTGCCTGATACTGTGTATAATCATCATTGAACTGACTGTTAGAAATCCACACTTCGAAGCCGGTTGAAACTTTCCCTATCCGGTAGTATGCAGCAAACCAGTTGAGTATGGGAGATGATAAACCGGAGAATTGATGCCATCCGGCTCCACGTTGTGAGGAGATAATGAAGTGTTCGAAGGTATAATAACTCTCCTTACATTCTTTCTCCCATATATTTAATGCTGTAGTTGCTACTTGATGGGCTTTTTCTCCTTCTCCAAGGTCCAGCAAGGCTTTCCACACCATCCATTGATGAGGAAACCAAACGGCTCCATTCCAATAACCGTCTGTACGATAATAAGGAGCAGACTGGTCTACTGTAGAAATTCCTACTTCTGTCCACATTTCATCAGGAGAAAACACATGGTTTATCATTCTGCGTGTTTGCTCTTTGGAAGAGATGTTTGCAATAAGCGGGCTTACTCCGTCCAGTCCCTTATTAAAGTTGGAACCATCTTTATATCGATAGATGCCTTTAGGTTTGCCATCGTTATCGTGCATTACATATCCGAAATAACCGGTTTCCTCATCCCATGAATAGGTATGTAATGCATTTGACAGTTGTTTGATGATTTGCTCATATTCTTTTATATCTTTTTTAAGCCCTAGTTCTTTTGCGGCTAAACGCAAAATTTTTGCAGCTCGGATATAATAAGCCGAAGTTACTACCGGAGTAACAGAGGCCTTGTCGCGTAAAGCATGTTGAGGCGGATAATCATCCCATCCTCCTGAATTATAAAAGTAATCCCATGTTCGTAGTAGACCAGAACCTTTCATTCGGGTTGTGGAGTAGAGGTTCTTGCCTGTCATAAAATCAAAGAACTGCTTCAATCGTGGATATAGAAATTGCAATGCTTCTTTTGACTGAGAATTATTCCATAAATCGTAATAAGCATACATCTGTATGGGCAATGGAGTGCCATGATGAATAAATGCAGATTCACTGCCAACAGGAGTTGTATAAGCTCTGATACACTCAAAAGCCTTAGTAATATCCACATCTATTAATCCCAGAGCTATGAAACCGGAATCCCATGTATAAAGGCTATTCCAATTTTTGCCGGGCGTAAAATGCCGGATGTATTGTCCCTGGGTATGAACGGGATAAACAATGTTGGATAATAATGCTGATTGCAATAAGCGATTGCCGAATTCATACTTCTTGCCATCTGCTAATATTCTGTCTTCAGAGTTATTCGAATTTTTTTGTATTAATGAAGTCAGAGTTTCCGGTGTGGAATGAAACTTTTGAATCTGTTCATTGACTTGTTGGGACGTTCCGGTGCAGATTAAGGCGTATATAGTTTGTTCGGAGTGAGGTGCCAGGACAATCGGGCGTAGGAAAGCATTGGAATAATGCCATTCTCTGTTTCCTATTAGCCTCGACGATACATGGTCGTGAGTCTTTTTGCGGAAGAAAGATTCCAGATTGTCATCCAGAACTTCCCGAATCTGAGATTCTTGGTAATTCCATGCTATTCCGTAATAGTTATCACATTCCGGATATTTTAAGATAAAATCTTGTTTTGTTTTTCCCGATTTAATTTCGGGAATAAAAGAAAGCTTTCTAGGCAGTATCTTGATTTGCTTAATATCTTCTTCGCTACCGATAAAGAAACCATCTAAATCAGTACTGTGAGTACCCTCCGAAATTAATTCTAGCGTATATTTTCCTGGTTCTTTGCAAGTATAGGGGATTGAGACTATGTTATATTCTCCGGTGCCTTGTAGCTCTAGGCGGCTTTCGGTTATTCCTTTTACTTGAAAAGTGCTTGTTTTTCCTTTAGGAGTATTGTATCTAAATCCTATCATTCCTTTTTCTTTTCCAGGTAGAATATTTATTTCATAGTTCACTTTGTCTCCCTTATCTTTTCCAAATCCTTTTCCTAGAACAAAACCACTGAGTGATTGAGAAGTTCGCATTTCGTTCCTTTTCCATCCGTCGTATACTAAATTGTACTGTGGAGATTTGCGTACAGGTTCATTTGATATATAATTGGTTGCGTTATGCCACTGTATATTTGAATCTTTAGGGATTTTGAACTGAGGTTGTTCTCCTTCATAATCGATATATGCCATCAAATTGAGAACGAGATTTTGATTAACAGCGGTATTATTGACACAATTCATGCCTACCAGTGTTCGGTGTTCATCTAATATATAATAGGTGACATCAGTAAATACTCGGTCTTTCCACTCCATTTCATAGCGGTATGTGATGTGGCTCATGGATGAATTGATATCCCATGGGTAATAAGATGATTCGAAAAGCACATGAGGAACCAGTTGACGATTGCGGTAATAGCCTGGCATTACAGAGAAATCGAAACGCATTCCGGCTTTCATATCGGGTATATGTGAGATTCCTGCGTATCGTTTAGAGTAAGGCCCCCAAACTTGCAGTGAGGTGATGTCGTGACTATTGGTAAAACATGATGGAGGGATCGTTGATTGTCCCAATACAGATGTTAGCCAAAACATGATCATTAGTAACATCATTAAAGATTGCTTAGTTTTCATATTTGAGTATAAAATGATTCGTTGTAGCAAAGGTAAGTTTTCTGATTGCTAAAATAGAAAGAAATTATTCAATAAAGAATAGAAATTGTCCATAATGAAAATAATTGGTCGCTATCATCTCTTATATCCTCTCTTATTAGTTGTTAAAAACGCTTTGGGACTAATTTTCCATTTATTGACCTGTTTGTACTACTCTAAATGCAACAGAATTTCTACTTTTGTGCTGTTCGTAAAAACTATTGCAGTCGTTTTATGTGAGTACTTGATAAAATAAAATAAAGAAGGTAAAGAATATAACGATTGGTTTTTTGAAGTATAGTTAAAAAGGCTGTTTGAAGGATAACACATTTTAATTAATTTTTAAATCACATGTAACACAAAGGGCTTGTATTGAGCTCAACTTAAATCTTATGAAATGAATAACAAACCGATTAAAAGAAAAAGTATCACTATGAGCGCACACCGTTTTATATATATATTGACGGGAATATTTTTGCTCTTATCGTGTGGATCGGATAACAATGCTCCGGCTGATGATTCAGGGAATACTACGAATCATTATCTACAATTACAGCCAAATGGACTGAATACAATCAAAGTTTCTTGTACAGAAAAAAGCTTTACATTTCCTATCCAAATCAAAGTTGTAGGAAATGGAGCTAATCAGAGCTTTAAAGCCCAAATAAACACATGGAGTGAAGATGAGCTGAAAGTATATAATAACAAGGAGAAAACATCTTATGTACTTTTGCCCTCGTCATTGTATTTTCTTACCTCTACAGAAGTGTCTTTTAAAGAAGGAGCATCTACTATGGATATTGAGGTTAAGTTTAATCCATCTAAAGTATTTACTGAATTTAGGGAAAAAGGTGTCGAATATGTTATTGCTTTAAAACTTAGTAGCGATGAAGTTCAAGTAAGAGATAGCCAAAGCAAAATGCTACTTGGTATTTCTTTTGATTATCCAATAGTTGGTTTTACCGCTTCTGTTGCAGAAGTTAGTGTGAATAAAGATTTGATTCCTGTATCTATTGGTGCAATACTTGACTATACGGTCGATGGAGTATCGGCAGTCAATCCTTGGGATTTCGTTTGTAACTTCGCTGTACCATCTAATGCGGAAGAATTGGTTGCAGAATATAATAAAGTTTATAAAGCTTCTTATCAACTTCTGCCCGCAAGTAATTATGATTTAGGTGAAGGTGTGTCTTTTAAGGCTGGTGAAACTCAGGCTAATGGAGAAATTATGGTTAAGCGTGAAGGAATGGCTATCGTTAATTATTTACTTCCTTTACAGTTAGGTCGCTGCTCTAATGGAAATATTATTTGTCGTGATGAAGTTTGTTATCTTCAAATTGGAAGAACATATACAAATCCTATTATTTCAGATAAGAGTGTACCTGATCCAAGTGTGATTCGTGCTAAGGATGGGTACTTTTATTTATATGCGACACAAACCAAGACTTATTGGATGCCTGTTTATCGCTCAAAAGATTTAGTGAATTGGGAATATCAAGGTACAGCTTTTAATAAAGCAACCGAACCTGATTTACCGGGGGGAGGGGCATTCTGGGCTCCGGAAATTCGTTTTCTTAATGGCAAATATGTACTTTATTATTCATGGGCTAAAATGAATGGCGCTGATATTAGTTATACGGCTGTAGCTGTAGGTGATACACCTATGGGACCTTTCCCTGACAGTAAAGAATTGATAGGGAATAAAGAATTTGGTTCTAATTGTATAGATCAGTTTTATTATGAAGAGGATGGAAAGAAATATATGTTCTTTGGAAGTTTTAAAGGTATTTATGTTACTGAATTGGAAGATGATGGGTTGACTGTTAAATTAGGAAATGATGGTAAACCTACTTTGAAGAAACAAGTTTGTGGGAATGCCTTTGAGGGCACTAATATATATAAAAAAGGCAAATATTATTATTTGTTTGCTTCCATTGGTAGTTGTTGCAATGGCGTGAATGCTTCTTATCAAGTGGTAGTTGGGCGTTCGGAAAACCTTCTTGGTCCTTATGTTGATAAAGACGGGAAAGATATGCTCAAAAACAACTGGGAACTTGTGTTGGAAGGAGATGGGCAAAAATGGATAGGACCTGGACATAATTCTATTATTGTTCAAGATGATGAAGGCACTGATTGGATGATTTATCATAGCTATATGAAAAAAGATGGTGGAGTTGGAGGTCGTTTGGGAATGCTCGATCGCGTATTGTGGACTGATGATGGTTGGCCATATATAAAAAATAAGATTCCATCTAATTCGGATTTAATTCCTGTATTCTATGACTAGAGTTTAATTTAAAATATTCTCTAATGAGAATGATATATTTATTAAATATATTACACAATTAAATAATGCTCATAACATTAAAAATCAATGTATTATGAAAATGAAAACAAAAACAAGAAATCATGGCTGGTATCTTCTATGGGGAGTACTGGCGTTGGTTAGTTTCTGCTTTTTGAGTTGCAAAGATGATGATAAAAGTGAAGAACAACAACCTTTTGATCCGACTAAGCCAGTGCTTATTTCCGATTTTACTCCCAAAGAGGGTGGTATGGGGGCACGGCTCGTGGTCTATGGAGACAATTTCGGGAACGATGTGTCTAGAGTAAAAGTTACTATTGGTGGGAAAGCTGCAAATCTTATTGGAGTAAAGAATCAAAGTTTACATTGTTTTGTACCGTCTCAAGCATTTAATGGCGATATTGAAGTTACGATACTAGATGAAAATGGAGAGGAGATCGCTTATGCGGAAGCAGAAGAGAAGTTTGTATATCAGAAAAAGATGTTAGTGACTACCTTAGCTGGAGAAACGTATGAAAATAACACAAAATGGGATGTAAAAGATGGACCTTTTGATGACTGTGGTGGATTCGATAATGCTAATTGGATGGTTTTGGATCCAATGGATTCTGATAAGTTGTATGTTTGTGGAGCTAACAAGTCACATCGTGTGCTTGACCTTGCCAATGAAACTGTGGGTACTATTTCATTTCCTTCCCCAGTGGGAACTTCGAGTATAAACGCTATAAGTTTCTCTAAAAAAGGAGAATTAATTGTAGTAAAAGACTATGCTAAAACCGATCAGCCTGCGACTTTCTTTTTTTCTCGTGAGAGTGGGTTTCAAACGATTGTTGAAAGTTATGTTGCCCGTGGTTCTCGTTCAGCTAGTGTTCATCCTGTAAATGGCGAAATTTATACTTCCCGGTATGATTTGGGAGTGGTTGGACGATATGATCAGGATACAAAAGTTCATGAATTTGATAAAATACCACTTCCATATTCAAAAGTTGGCGTTTTTACAGCTATTCATCCTACAGGGAATTATATGTATCTTATTTTGTCTGATGATACACATATTATCATGCGTAGTGATTATAATTGGATAGAAAAAACATTTATGACACCTTATTTGGTATGTGGTAAATATAAAGAGAGTGGTTGGACTGATGGAATGGGCAATAGAGTTAGACTGAATGTTCCAAGGGAAGGTTGCTTTGTAAAGAATCCTGAGTATGTAGGGCAGGAAGATGAATATGATTTTTATTTCTGTGATCAGAGAAACCACTGCATTCGTAAAATGACTCCTGAAGGGCGTGTAAGTACTTTTGCAGGACGCCCAAATGGAGAAGGAAAAGAAGGGTATAATGATGGAGATTTGCGTCATGAGGCTCGTTTTTCACGCCCGACAAGCATAGTGTATGATGAAAAAAGAGAATGCTTTTATGTTGGCGATGTTGATAATCATCGTATCCGAAAGATTGCTATGGAAGAATAATAAATGATAAACATACTTTTCTTATGATGAAAAATTTTTTGTTAACATGTATGTTGTTACTCGGACTTTCTGTTTCAATGTGGGGACAGGAAAATATTGTAGTAACGGGAATTGTGACCGATACAAATAAAGAACCTATGATCGGTGTAAATGTAGTTATCGCAGATATGCCGGGTTTAGGTGCTATTACTGATATTAATGGTAAATTTTTGATTAAAATGCCGCCTTATCATAAATTGGTATTTACATACATAGGTTATGACCAAGTAGAGGTGCTGGTGAAAGAACAACGGACGGTAAATGTGGTGATGAAAGAATCAGAAGCACATTTGATAGACGAGGTAGTGATTACAGGTACGGGAGCACAGAAAAAGATAGCAGTAACAGGTGCTGTGACTAATGTGGATGTAGAGGATTTGAAATATACTCCTTCTACCTCTATGGCTGACGCGTTGGCTGGGGTTGTACCAGGCATTCAAGCTATGCAATCGAATGGTCGTCCTGGTACAGTATCTGAGTTTTGGGTGCGTAGTATTTCTACATTTGGTGCTAGTAGTGCTGCTTTGGTTTTAGTTGATGGCTTTGAACGTGATCTAAATGAGGTAAGCGTAGAGGATGTTGAGTCATTTACTGTATTAAAAGATGCTTCAGCTACGGCGATTTATGGTAGTAAAGGAGCTAATGGTGTAATTTTGATTAATACTCGTCGTGGTAAAGAGGGGAAAATTAATATTAATGCTAAGGTAGAAGGTTTCTATAATACATTTACCAAAACTCCTGAATTCGTAGATGGATATACCTATGCTTCCATGGCTAACGAAGCTAAGATTGCACGTAATCAAGAACCGCTTTATCAACCGGAAGAATTGGAGATATTTCGATTAGGGCTTGATCCAGACTTGTATCCGGATGTAGACTGGATGGATATTATGCTTCGGGATGGTGCATGGAGTTCACGTGCATCTTTGAATATGACTGGCGGTGGAAAAACTGCTCGTTATTATGTAGGTGGTAGCTATCAGGAGCAACAAGGTATGTATAAAACAGATAAGTCCTTAAAAGATTACAATACTAATGCAAACTTTCGGAAATGGACTTATCGTATGAATGTGGATATAGATATTACTAAGACTACTATATTGAAAGTCGGTCTTTCCGGTTCATTGCAAAAACAAAATGATCCGGGTGTAGGAACTACTGCTATTTGGACTACTTTGATGGGATATAATTCTATTATGATGCCATTGACTTATTCTGATGGTAAAATTCCTGCATGGTCTGGGAAAGAAGACAATATCAACCCATGGACGCAGGCAACACAGACTGGATACAATGAGAGTTGGAAAAATAGTATTCAAACTAATGCGGTATTAGAACAAGATTTAAAATTTATTACCAAAGGATTGAAATTTATTGGCCGTTTTGGATATGATACTTATAATGAGAACAATATAAGACGTGTTAAATGGCCAGAATTATATAAAGCTGAGAATTACCGTGATACCAATGGTAACCTCATTTTTACCCGTGTTTCAGAAGAGAAGAAGATGACTCAAAGTTCAGGATCTAATGGTAATCGAAAAGAATTTTTTGAATGGGAATTACATTATAATCGTGGGTTTAATGATCATCATACAGGAGCTGTTATAAAATATACACAATCCTCTAAAGTTTTCACACAAGGTATTGGTTCGGATTTGAAGAATGGTATTGCTCGTCGTAATCAAGGTATTGCAGGACGTGTAAACTATAATTGGAAGTATCGTTATTTTATAGATTTTAATTTTGGTTATACAGGTTCAGAAAACTTTCATAAAGATCATCGTTTTGGCTTTTTCCCAGCTGTTTCTGGAGCATGGAATTTAGCTGAAGAGTCTTTTATAAAAAAACATGTGAAATGGATGAATATGTTTAAAATTCGTTACTCTTGGGGTAAAACAGGTAATGATAATTTAGGCAATAACATTCGCTTCCCGTATTTATATACGATTGCGACAGATGGCGGTGGATATAAATTTGCAGATTATGGATATGACCGTAGTTATAGTGGTATGTATTATTCTCAGGTTGCTTCTGAAAATGTTTCGTGGGAAATTGCTACCAAGCAGGATTTAGGTATTGATTTCAGTTTTTTTAATGATAAATTGTCAGGTTCTATTGATTATTATCATGAAAAACGTACTGGTATTTATATGGGGCGTGCTTATTTGCCAGGGATTGTTGGTTTAACAGGCTCTAATCCTTCAGGAAATGTGGGTGAAGTAAAATCGGAAGGTTTTGATGGTAATTTTACTTTTAAGCAAAAGTTGGGTAAAGTAAATTTAACTGTACGTGGTAATATGACTTACGGCAAGAATGAGATTTTGGAACGTGACGAAGAAAATACTCCTTATTGGTATAAAACAATGGCAGGACATCGTGTAGATCAGGCTATGGGATTAATTGCTATGGGGCTGTTTAAAGATTATGAAGAGATTCGTAACTGGCCGTCTCAGTTCGGTGATGTTATGCCAGGTGATATCAAATATAAAGATATCAATGGTGATGGTGTGATTAATGACAATGATAAAGTAGCTATTGGTGCGACAAAAAGACCAAACTTTACTTATGGTTTTGGAGCAAGTGCTAAATGGAAGGGATTAGATGTAAATGTACACTTTCAAGGAGTTGGGAAATCTACTTATTTTATTAATGGTTCTACAGTGTACATGTTTTCAGGAGGAGATGGCTGGGGAAATGTCTTGAAAGAAATGGCAGAAGGAAATCGTTGGATTTTAGGTGTTAATGAAGATCCTAATGCAGATTATCCACGTTTGACCTATGGAAATAATAGCAACAATAACCGTGCTTCTACTTTCTGGTTGAGAAATGGTGCTTATCTGAGATTGAAAACTTTGGATATAGGTTATTCACTTCCTAAATCATTAGTTAATAAGGTACATATGAACCAAGTGCGTATATTCTTTATTGGAACTAATTTGCTTACATTTTCTAAATTCAAGCTTTGGGACCCTGAAATGGGAAGTGCAGATGGAAAGAAATATCCGCTTAGTAAAACATTCTCTTTGGGAGTATCTGTTAATTTATAATAAAGATTTTATATGAAAAAAGTAATTATAATTTTATCTTTTGTGGCAGGATTGAGTGTCTTTATGACCGGATGTTCTGATTATCTGGATTCGGATTATTTATTCGAGGAGCGTATGTCCATAGAGGATGTATTTAGCAACAAAGATTATACAAATCGTTGGTTGGCGGAAGGTTATGCTTATTTAGGCAATAACTATATGCAAGATGTTTGTAGTAAAAAAATTCTGCCTTTTAATTTTGCTGATGATATGTATTTTGGTGATGAGGGTGATGGTTATAAAGCATGGAAAAGTGGGCAATATTCGGAGAAAGGAGTCTTAGGAAATAATAATCAAAGTTTAGGTGTTTGGGAGACTGCTTATAAAGGAATTCGTCAGGTTTCTATTTTCTTGAATAACATTGATAAGAATAAGGAATTTACAGAAGAAGAAATCTCGGATTTTAAAGGTCAGGCTCATTTCTTGCGTGCTTATTTCTATTGGTTTATGCTCCGTTTATATGGTCCGATTCCTATTCTTCCAGAGGAAGGACTTGATTACATGGAAAGTTATGATGATTTGGCTTATCCAAGAAATACATATGACGAATGTGTAACATACATTAATGATGAATTGTTGAAAGCTGCAAGTGTATTACCTCTTCAGCGATCAGTACAAGAAATAGCTCGTCCAACTCGTGGAGCTGCACTTGCATTGCGTGCTAAAGTATTTTTGTTTGCGGCAAGCCCGTTGTTTAATGGAAAAGCACCAGTGTCTGTTGCTTCAGCTTTAATAAATAGAGATGGAACACATTTGCTTCCTGATGTATATGATGAATCGAAATGGGCAAAAGCTGCAGCAGCAGCTAAAGATGTGATGGATTTAAATTTTTATGAATTGTATACAGCACCAGCTAAAACAATAGGAGATATGGCTTATCCTGCTACTATAACTCCTCCTCATAATGCGGAATTTTCTGAACAAGATTGGCCCAATGGATGGAAAAATATTGATCCGTTTGAGTCATATCGTTCCTTGTTCAATGGTTCTGTTGCTGCTAATGCAAATCCAGAATTGATATTTACACGTGCAGGGAATCAAGGTGGCGAGAATATAAGAGTAATGGTGATACATCAGATTCCTAGAAATACAGGTGGAGGATATAACTCGCATGGTATGACGCAAAAACAGTGCGATGCTTATTATATGAATAATGGCGAAGATTGCCCGGGTATGAATGATATGTATAGTGATCGTCCGGGATATGTCGGTCGTTACAATACGGAAGAGCGTCCAAAAGATTTTGTGACTGCTGAGGAATTAGTAAATTATCCGGAATTGGGGCAGCTAGGTACAGGGGTTTCTAAACAATACGTACAGCGTGAGCCGCGTTTTTACGCATCTGTAGCATATAGTGGAAGTACATGGCATTATTTGAAAGCACTGAATGATGATAATCATGATGAAAAGAGTAATGTACCAGTCTTCTATTATAGAGGAGGAAGTAATGATGGATATAAATCATCTTCTTATTGGTTACGTACTGGTATTGGAATTAAGAAGTATGTACACCCAGATGACATTAGTTATACTCATAACTCGCCATATGATATATCTCGTGTTGTGTTTAAGCCAGATCCCGCCATTCGTTATGCAGAGGTATTGTTGATTTATGCGGAGGCTTTGAATGAATTGACAGGGGCATATGAACTTCCTTCCTGGGATGGAAGTAAGACTCACTCTATTAGTCGAAACGAGACAGAAATGAAGAAGGGTATTCGTCCAATCCGTATTCGTGCAGGATTGCCTGATTATACACCAGATGAATATAATAATGTAGACAAGTTCCGTATGAAACTGAAACGTGAACGGCAAATAGAACTCTTTGCAGAGGGACATCGTTACTTTGACTTACGTCGTTGGATGGATGCTCCGGAAGAGGAATCAGCTCCAGTATATGGTTGTAATGTGCTTGCAACGCAGGAGATGAGAGAAGACTTTCAGACACCAGTAATGTGTACTTCATTACCTACTATTTTTGCAGAGAAGATGTGGCTTTGGCCTATTAGTCATACTGAATTGAAACATAATGCCAATCTGATCCAAAATCCGGGTTGGACTGATCCTGAATAATATTTGAACGATTGAGAATATGAAAAATATATATTATTTATTTTTAGGCATGGTAGTGGCAATATGCTGCGTATCGTGCAATAATGAATGGGAAGACGAGCAATATTTGCATATGGCTTCTTTCAAGGCTAATGTGAATGCACAAGGAGTGACGACAACATATGTTCGTTATAAACCAGGAGGAGTAGTGCAATATAAACTGCCAATAATTATTAGCGGTTCAACTGTGTCTGACCGACCTTTGAATATTCAGATTGCCCTAGATCCGGATACTTTGGCTGTATTGAATCAAAATGTATATGGTCATCGCCAAGAACTATATTTCCAGCAGTTACCAAGCCAATATTATAATATGTCAGAAACCGTGGAAATTCCTGCCGGTGAAACTACAGGGGTATTACCAATCGATTTTAAATTAACAGAAGATTTGGACCAGGCTGATAAATGGGTATTGCCTTTGCAAATTGTGGATGATCCTTCATTAGGTTATAAGGCTAATCCTCGCAAGTATTTTCGAAGAGCAATGTTACGTCTTTTACCGTTTAACGATTATTCAGGTACTTATGATGCAGCTCAATACTTGATTCACTTTAAGACAGATGTGGATAATAAGGAGCCTTTTACTGTAAGTGAACAGCGGGCGTTTGTTGTGGATGACCGAACAGTTTTTATTTATGCTGGAACTAGAGATATTGATTACTTAGACCGTAAGTTATATAAGATCTTTATTCGTTTCCCAGAAGAGGGTAATGACACTAAACAATTAGAGGTTTGGGCAGAAAATGATGAACTTAATTTTGGTCCACTTACAGACGCAGATGGCAAACCATTGGCATTCCAGTCTAACTTCTCTATGTATAGTGAGATGGATGAACTGAAACCTTATCTGAAGAAGATTTTTATAACAATGAATTTATATTATGAGTTTGATGATTATACTACTGTGCCTGGAAAGAGAATTCGATATAAAGTACAGGGTTCATTGTCAATGCAACGTAATTTGAATACTTTGATTCCGGATGAAGACCAGCAAGTTCAATGGTAAAAGTGTGAAGAAAGGCAGATATGATTAAACGATGATTAATCTATGTAGCTAAACTGAAACGCAAGTTATCGCAAATTTTGATTTAGTTCAGAATGAATTTGTGGTAGCTTGCGTTTCAAACATTAATAATGAATATTTTGCAACATTTTTTACTAAAAATATGAAGAATACACACAGCAATTTATTTTTAAACGTATGTTTGATATTAGGAACTATTTTCTTTTTGTCTTGTGGCGGCGGTGACGATTCACCACTTAATAAGAATGATCAGAAGGGAGATGATGGGCAGAAAAATGAAGCAATCATAGAGACGGTTACTGATTTTACAGCGAAAGAGACTGATAAGGCGAATGAATTACTATTGGAATGGAAAAATCCATCAGGAATTGTCGCTGTGGAGATATCTTATTTCTTGGAAGAAAATGGGGAATCTCCTGCAATTATAAATGTGCGTGTATATGGTGAGAAAAATAGCAAATATACACTCCAATTACCAGAATTTGGAACCTACCAAATTGCTGCTGTAGCCGTTGATAATTATGGTAAGCGTTCCGAGAAAGTGACGATTTCAGCTACTCCAGCCGAAAAAGACGCGATTGACCCGGATATAATAGCAGAGTATAAATTGCCGATTGCCGATCCTTTTGTGTTATACCATGAAGGTAAATACTATGCATATGGAACTCGTGTTAACGGATTCGAAGTGTATATCTCTGAAGATTTGAAGCAATGGAAGCGAAATGATATAAAGGCTTTGTCACCGGAAAATTCCTGGGGAACTAAATGGTATTGGGCTCCGGAAGTATATTATGTGAAATCAAAGAATTTGTTTTATATGTTCTATTCGGTGGAAGAACATATTTGTGTAGCTACTTCTACTAGCCCGGAAGGCCCCTTTATACAGAGGGAAAAGAAGCCTATTGTAGCAGATGAAAAAGGAATTGATACTTCGTTTTTTATAGATGATGATGGTACTCCTTATCTCTATTATGTACGATTTACCGGGGGAAACGTGATTTGGGTAGCAGAAATGAATGACGACTTGACCAGTATAAAAAAAGAAACATTGACTAAGTGTATAAGTGCTACTGAACCTTGGGAGAAGAAACAAGGGACGATTGCCGAAGGTCCTTCGTTGTTGAAGAAAGGGAATACTTATTACCTGATATATTCAGCAAACCACTATGAAAGTAAAGACTATGCTGTAGGATATGCAACGGCTAGTTCTCCTAAAGGACCTTGGACCAAGTATAGCGGAAATCCGATTCTCCGGAGAGACAAAGAGGCTGCTAAGTCTGTAGGGCTAGTCGGTACAGGACATGGAGCACCGTTTGTCTGTGCCAATGGAAGTTATAAATATATCTTTCATGCTCATGCAAGTGAGACAAGTGTAGGCCCCCGTACTTCCTATATCAGTAACTTTAATATCTCCGATAAAGGAGTAATTAGTATCACAGGAGAAACGATTGAACCAGTGAGAATAAAGTAACCCTATAAACTAGGAATATCATGAAAAATATCCGATTTAATATGCTGTTAGGAATCTGTTTCTTTCTCTTATTTGCATTATTAGGTGCATGCGGTGGGGGCGACTCGCCTATCACGGATGAAATAGATGATGGAAAGCAGGATGGACAGGGCCCAAAAACAGTACCTCCGGTTACCAATCTTGTGGCGGAGAAAACGGAGAGAGCGAATGAATTGCAAGTAAGCTGGACTAATCCTGTCGGAGCTATTTCTGTAGAGATCTCTTATTTGTTAGAGGGAGATAAACCTGAGAACACAGCAAAGAAAAACATACGTATTGCTACAGAAAAGGTTGGTTCACTGTTAATAGTTGTCTCTGAACCGGGAACATATATTGTGACTGCCGTCGCTGTCGATAATTATGGGAAACGCTCGGAGGAATTGACGGTCACTGCTACGCCGCTTCGTGAAGAAGAGGTAGTGAGAACCCGTTTCCTGGAAAGAGCTGACATCCTGATGACTTCGTTAATGAATCTTTGTTTCGGAAAGTCTGCACGTGACTGTTGGAATACAAGATATCCGCTTGCTACTGGACCTTATTGGGATGGAGATGCCGTAGTCTGGGATCAAGGAGCAGGGCTTTCTGGCTATGTAGCTTTGCGTGGAGCTTCAATCGGGGTATCTGCTTATGAAAAAAAGTATGCAGATTTGACTGACCGTATGTTTAACAGTATCAATCGTTTTATCACAACTGATAACAAGCGCAGCGCTTACGCAGTTTATCCGCAAAACGGAAATGAAAGGTATTATGACGATAATGTCTGGATAGGACTGGATATGGCGGAACTGTATGAACAGACAAAGGAAAATCGTTTCTTGGAGAAGGCGAAAATGGTTTGGGATTATTTGATGGTGGGAAACACCAGTTCATGTGGTGGCGGTATTCTTTGGAGGGAAATACCGGCATACAGTAATAAACATACATGTTCTACCGCACCGGCTGCAGTATTGGGATGTAAATTATATCAGATAACCAAAGAGCAGAAGTATCTGGATAAAGCTAAAGAATTTTATGCATGGTTGATACAATACATGCAAGATCCGAGTGATCACCTTTTCTATGATAATATTACTCCTTCGATGACTATAGGTAAAAGTAAGTACAGTTACAATTCCGGTCAGCCAATGCAGGCTGCTTGTTTATTGTACAATATAACAGGAGAACAACAATATCTGAATGAAGCGCAGCAGATTGCCCGTTCAGCCTATAGTAAGTGGTTTACCTTGTATGACTCAAAAGAACTGGGAGAAAAGTTCTATCGTATAAATGGAGATCATGCCTGGTTTTATTCTGTATTGTTTCGTGGTTTCCTTGAACTGTATAAGATTGATGGAAGAAGGGATTATGTCACTGCGTTCGAGAAGAGCATGTTGCAGGCTTGGATGTCAGAATGCCGGAATCAAACAACTAATCTGCTGAGTAATAATTATTTTATCGGTAAAACGAATTCTTCTTGGCAAGTCCTGCACGAAGGAGCTTTTGTCGAGATGCTGGCTCGTTTAGCTGTACTGGAACTAGAAGGAAAATAATGAAGAATAAGATGTATAAAATGAAAAATGATGGTTGGATACATGATATAGCGAAGGCACTGTGTTGCATATTCCTGATAATGACATCGGGTGGTATGCTTTATAGCTGTTCCAGTGAAAATGAAGACCCTGTGCCACCGGTTCAGGAAGGTACGGAAAATGACGAAAAGGAAAAATACACCTATGTGTATCAGTTGAAGGCAGATAATTATAATATGCCGACAGAGGGTACTATCTCTCCTGAGTATGATGACTCTCCTGAGGGAAAAGATATTAGTAGTTTGGTTGATGGAGACTGGACAACTTCTTTCTATACTCCTAATAATTCTGTCTCTATCATCTGGAAGGGAAAAGAACCGGTTGTAGCGCGTTATTATTCGGTTATGGCAACCGGAGATAAAGAAGGAAATGCACCTGGTGCGTGGTCTCTTTACGGATCGAATGACAATGTGAAGTGGGTCGAACTAGATAATAGAATTCGGCAGGAGTTTGAAAAAAGGGAGAAAAAGTTTTTGGAGTTGAGACATAAGGAGGCGTATCAGTACTATAAACTGACCATTCATCGGAATCAAGGCGGAAAAGGAATCGAAATTCAGGAATGGATGTTACAGACCAAGCGGACAATTGATACTCCCTTACTGACTGATTTTCCGGAAGGGAGTACTCCTAAGGAGATAGGGAAACGGTTGGGAAAACTTTTTGCAAAGGGGAAACATAATGGGAAAACTCTCAGTTATCCGGAAACTTTTACTTGGAACGGAGCATTGAAATATGCGGAAGTAGCGAAAGACAATGAACTGATCCGGTCCTTGAAAGATGGGTTTGAGTCTTTTTTTACTACTGATAGGCACTTTTTGCCTGGGATGGACCATGTTGACCGGAATATGTTCGGTAGTCTTCCTCTCACATTGTATCTGATCACTAAAGATGAACGATATCGGGAAATGGGTATACCTTACGCAGATACCCAATGGGAAGTACCGGAAAATGCAAGTGCAAGTGCGAAGTCATGGGCAGCGAAGGGATATAGCTGGCAAACTCGCTTGTGGATTGATGACATGTATATGATTCCTGTCATTCAAACGCATGCTTATAAAGTGACCGGTGAGTTGAAATACGTTGAGCGCGCTGCTAAAGAAATGGCGATGTATCTGGATGAGTTGCAACGTACGAATGGACTTTTCTATCATGCATCGGATGTACCCTATTTTTGGGGAAGAGGAAACGGATGGGTGGCGGCAGGGATGGCAGAAGTGCTTCGCTATCTGCCGGAATCGAGTCCATATCATTTGCCTATTGTAAGAGGTTTCCAAACTATGATGGCAAGTCTGAAAAATTATCAAACAGAAGAGGGTATGTGGAGACAGTTGATTGATAAACCGGACTGCTGGGTAGAAACATCAGGTTCGGCTATGTTTACTTACGCATTTATTATGGGAGTGAAATATGGATGGTTGCCGGTAAAAGAGTATGGTGAGGCTACTCGAAGAGCATGGTTGGCTATGCTTACTTATATAAACTCGAATGATAAAGTAAGAGAAGTGTGTGTCGGTACCAACAAAAAGAACGACATGCAGTATTATTATGATCGTCCGCGTAATACGGGAGATTATCATGGACATGCACCCTATCTTTGGTGTACGGTTGCTCTTCTGGAAAAATAACGATGAATACGGGCAATTCTGTCTTTTATTAAAGTATTTTGGGACTAAAATCTCATTTATTGACCTGTTTTTGGCAGGTTGAATAAAAGGAAACCTCTACTTTTGTTCCGTGCCAAAAACCATTTAAAACTATAACATAAATATGCATAACTTTGTTAAGACCCTTTTTTCTGTTTTGCTACTATTTTTCTGTTCAGTATTGACTGCACAAAATAGGATGAATGACGCTAGAGATCCAAATCGTATTTGGCTTGATTCGGAAGTCACTCATCATGGAGATTATCAGTGGAAAATGATGAAAGCAGGCGATATCACAGATCCGGGTGAGAAAATATCTTTATCAGATTATCCGACTGAACAATGGTTGCCAGCCATTGTTCCCGGTACAGTCTTAAATTCTTTAGTGTATAATCAGAAATATCCCGAACCTTATTATGGAGTCAATAATAAACTTGAATCAAAGTTGATCCCTGATCTCTCTCAGGTCGGACGTGACTTTTATACTTATTGGTTCCGTACCGAGTTTGCAGTTCCTCAATCTTTTAAGGGGAAGAATGTTTGGTTACAGCTGGATGGAATCAATTATCGGGCAGAAGTATGGGTGAATGGGAATTTGCTTAGTACCATCAATGGTATGTTTATACAGGACTATATTAATGTGACCGATTTTGTAAAGATAGGGAAGAATAATGCACTGGCTGTAAAAGTGTATCCGGTTGATGTTCCCGGAAGTACTAAGCCGAAGTCTTGGGGGGCTGCGGGAGAATTCCATAATGGTGGTAACGGCAATATCGGATTGAATACTACGATGTTGATGACTGTAGGCTGGGACTTTACCTTTATGGATGGCATCCGTGACCGCAATACAGGCATCTGGAAAAACATTTCTATCTATGCTACCGGAAAGGTAGCTCTACGTCATCCGTTTATTAAGTCTGAATTGCGTAAACCGGATTATGACCAGGCACGTGAAACCGTATCTGTAGAAGTGATTAATTCGTCAACTAGCAATAGTGGAATTAATTGCAAAGTAAAGGGTGAGATTGTAGGTGAGAATATATCTTTTGAGAAATCATTCCGAGTGATTCGGGGAGAACAAAAACTGGTTACTTTTTCTCCGGAAGAGTTTCCGCAACTTGTGATGAATTCTCCTCGCTTGTGGTGGCCGGTCAACAAAGGACCGCAAAACTTATATGATTTGAAGTTGACAGTATCAGTTGATGGAGTGATCTGCGATTCTGTAAAGACAAGGTTTGGTATTCGTGAAATCACTTCCGATACTAAAACGCCTGACAAATCACGTGTCTTTTATGTGAATGGTAAACGGTTGTTTATCCGTGGTACGAACTGGATACCGGAAGCTATGTTGAGACACTCTGATGAGCGTACGTATGCTGAATTGCGCTATACTCGCCAGTCGGGCGTCAACCTTCTGCGTATGTGGGGAGGTGGCATTGCCGAATCTGACTATTTCTTCCAGCTTTGTGATGAATTGGGCTTGCTGGTATGGCAGGAATTCTGGATGACAGGGGATACTCGTCATCCTCATGACAAGGCTCTCTATATGAGTAACGTGGAGTCTACAGTGAAGCGTATTCGTAATCATCCGTCTTTGGCTTATTATGTTGCTTCCAATGAAAGCACAGAAATGACCGGAACTCCCGAACTGCTGAATCAGCTGGATGGTACACGTGGATATCAGATGCAGTCGGAGTGTGCCGGAGTACATGATGGCAGCCCTTACAAACAGGTGAATCCGATGCAGCATTATGAAAATACAGCTTCTCCACGAGGTAGTCGTGTAGATGGCTTTAATCCTGAATATGGTGCACCGACTCTTCCTACAGTAGAAATACTCCGGGAAATGATGGATGAGAAAGACCTGTGGCCTATCAACAAAGAAGTGTGGGATTACTTGGATGGAAACGGTTTCCATCTGATGACTACCATGTATACAGACTTGGTGAATCATTATGGAAAGTCATCTTCGATTGATGAATTTGCTCAGAAAGGACAACTGCTGGGTGCAATAAACTCTAAGAGCATCTGGGAAGTATGGAACTATAATAAGCTGGATTATGGCGACCGTTTTTGTTCGGGCCTTTTGTTTTGGTATCATAACTGTTCTATGAGGCAGGTAGCTTCCCGTATGTGGGACTGGTCTCTGGAGCCGACAGCTTCGCTTTATCACACGGCCAATTCTTTGGAGCCTTTGCATGCTCAGTTCGATTATCTTAAAAATACGGTTTCCGTAGTGAATGATTTCTATCGTTCTTTCGATAACTACAAGGTTACAGCACAGGTGTATGATATAAATAGCCGGAAGGTGTTTGAAGAATCGGCTGCTGTTAATCTACCGGCTGATGGAGTAGCGAATGATGCGTTGACTATTCGTTTTCCCGAAGACATCTCTCAGGTTCACTTTATCAAATTAATACTGAAAGATGAGAAAGGGAAAGAAGTTTCTTCTAATTTCTACTGGCGTTCCAACGATAAGTACGAAGGAAAGACGACCTTGACCGGTCCGGTAGCCTCTGGCTTTGAGGATTTGAGTAAACTTCGGACTTCTAAAGTGAAACTGGCTTATAAGGTGAGGGAAGAAGGTGATAACTATTTTGTTGATATCACTATGAGGAATACATCCAATCAGATAGCTTTCTTCAATCAACTGCAATTCCTTAATGCAAAGATGAGTCCGATACGGCCGTCATTCTATACGGATAACTTCTTCTCCCTGACTCCGGGTGAAAAGAAGACGGTAACGATCGAGACGGCAAAGGAGAAACTGGGTGAAGGAGCAATATTGGTATTAAAAGGATGGAATATCGATAGCCAAAAGTATAAACTTAAGTAAGATGAAACTTAAATTTATGGCTGCATTGATAGGCGGATTGTTTAATTGAGTGTTAGTGAATCGGACAAAGGAACTAATGTTCACCAAATGATAAATAGAATACTATGACTTCTAGAAGAGAATTCTTAAAAAAAGCAGGGCTGTTGACCGCAGCTTTCACTGTACCTACTCTCAATACGCAGGGAGAAACAACGCAATCCAGGCTGAGTCTGAAGAATACAAAGATTGCCGTAGATGATCGGTGGGATGTTATTGTAGTTGGCGGAGGGCCTGGCGGTTGTGCTGCCGCTATCTCGGCAGCACGCGAAGGGGCCAAGACTCTATTGATTGAAGCAATGGGGCAACTTGGCGGGATGGGCACAGCCGGTATGGTTCCGGCATGGTGTCCGTTTTCTGATGGTGAGAAGATTATTTATAGAGGTCTGGCAGAGAAAATTTTTGAAGCTTCGAGGAAAGGAGTACCGCATGAGAGAAAACAGAAAATGAATTGGGTGAGTATAAATCCCGAATATCTGATGACAGTTTATGATCAGATGGTTACTGAATCGGGAGCCCGAGTACTCTTCTTCTCAAGAGTTGCTGCTGTAGAAAAAGCAGCCGATGAAACGGTAGACGCTATCATTGTCGCAAATAAATCCGGGCTTGTTGCTTTCAAGGCAAAAGTTTTTATTGATGCGACAGGTGACGGGGATTTGGCGGCATGGGCAGGCGCATCATTCAAGAGAGGAGATGATAGTGGGGTGGTACAGAGCTCATCTTTATGCTTCTCGTTTGCTAATGTCGATAGCTATAACTACAATCTGACGGGGCCCTCATTACATACTAGTAATAAGAACAGCCCTGTTTATAAAGCGATTGAGTCTGGGAAATATCCATTGATAGATAAGCATTTTAATAGTAATTTTATTGGTCCGGATGTGGTGCAGTTCAATGCCGGGCATCTTGATAATGTCGATTCAACTGATCCCTGGGCAACTACGCAGGCAATGATGGCAGGTCGGCAAATTGCAGGACAATATTTGGAAGCAATGAAGGATGTTCAGCCCAAGACTTTTGGTAGTGCTTTTCTGGTAAAGACTGCTTCTTTGCTTGGAGTCAGAGATAGCCGTCGGATTGAAGGTGATTATACTTTTACGGTAGAGGACTGGAAAGAACGTAGAACTTTTGAGGATGAAATTGGGCGTAACTGTTATTATATAGATGTTCATAAACCTGGTCATAAAGAGACACGTTATAAAAAAGGAGAATCTCATGGAATCCCTTATCGCTGCCTGACACCAAAAGGACTGAAAAATGTATTGACTGCAGGGCGCTGTATATCTACTGATGAAGAAGCGTTCGGGAGTTTACGGGTAATGCCTCCTTGTCTGGTGACTGGCGAAGCTGCCGGAATGGCTGCAGTGCATGCTATAAAACAGGCAAAGAATGATGTCCACAAAATCGATACTGATTATCTGCGTAAAAGATTGAAGGAGGAGGGACAATATTTGTTGTAAAGGTAAATGATTTTATTATGAATAAAGCAGGAAATTAAGATGAAACTAAAACTCGTAATTAGTCTGGCCGGTATATTGATGTTATGTGGATTTACCATGAAACCTTCTTCGGATACGACTACAGGTAAAGAGGATAACGGAAGTTGGGTGCTCGGTCCCTTCGTACGTCCTGAAGGTGCTAATCCCGTAATTTCACCTCAACCTACTTCTTTTTATTGTCCGATGCAGAAGCAACAGGTGAAGTGGGAAGAGAGTGATACATTCAATCCGGCGGCTACCGTGAAAGACGGGAAAATAGTCGTACTTTACCGGGCAGAAGATAATTCAGCACGGGGCATCGGTAAAAGGACTTCACGTATCGGATATGCTGAGAGCACGGATGGAGTCACAATGACAAGACTGGACACTCCGGTATTATTTCCAGCGGAAGATAACTTTAAAGGTATAGAATGGCCCGGTGGCTGTGAGGACCCACGTGTAGCAATGACGGAAGACGGCCTGTATGTGATGCTTTATACGGCATGGAACCGGAAGACACCGCGTATCGCTGTAGCCACCTCCCGGGATCTAAAGAACTGGACAAAGCATGGACTTGCTTTTGAAAAGGCCTACGACGGACGCTTCACTAAGATAGCCAGTAAATCTGCTTCCATACTGACCAAAGTAAAGAAAGAAAAGCTGGTTATTGATAAAGTAGACGGCAAGTATTTCATGTACTGGGGAGAGTATGCTGTTCACGCGGCTACTTCTGACAACCTTGTAGACTGGTATCCGGTACTGGACGAAAAGAATGAATTAAAGAAGTTGGCGAGACCGCGTAAAGGGCATTTTGACTGTCAGATGACAGAATGCGGACCTCCGGCTATACGAACCAAAAAGGGTATTGTGCTTCTGTATAATGGAAAAAATGCAGGAAAGGACAGGGATACCTCATATCCGGCAGGTGCTTATTGCGCCGGACAATTTTTATTTGATAATAATGATCCTTATAAAGTACTGGACCGGTTGGACAAACCTTTCTTTGTGCCTGAAGCACCTTTTGAGAAGAGCGGGCAATACAAAGATGGAACAGTATTTATCGAGGGACTGGCATATTACAAGAAGAAGTTATATCTCTATTATGGTTGTGCGGACTCAAGAATAGCAGTGGCCGTGTGCGACAATGTAAAGAACCTGAAGGTTAAATAACTCCCGTAGATATTCTATAATTGTATAATAAATAAAAATAAGTCGTTATGTGTAAAAAACTACTTTTATTATTGCTCTTGTTGCCTTTTCAACTATTATCAGCTCAGACTAAATTGCTGACGGACTTCCCGGAAGGATACACTCCCGAAGAGGTCGGTAAGCGTTTGGCATACCGCTTTGTAGGCGAGAAGCACGCACTTCATGCCGGTAAATGGATTGGATATCCGGAAACATTCTACTGGAATGGCGCGCTGAAATATGCTGCGGTAACAAAAGATAAAGAGTTGATAAAGCTTCTGGAAGATAAGTTTGCCCCTTTGTTTACATCAGAGAAGGCGCTGCAGCCGATTATGAATCATGTGGATTTGAATATGTTCGGTAGCCTTCCACTGGATATGTACCGAGTGACAAAGGATAAGAAATACCTGTATCTTGGACTGCCTTATGCCGACTCTCAGTGGGAAGTTCCCGCAAATGCAAAGCCTAAAGAAAAGGAATGGGCTGAAAAAGGGTATTCCTGGCAGACACGTTTGTGGATTGATGACATGTACATGATTACGATTGTGCAGACTCATGCGTATAAAGTGACGAAGGACCGTAAATATATTGATCGGGCGGCGAAAGAAATGGTGATGTACCTGGATGAACTGCAACGCCCGAATGGTCTTTTCTATCATGCACCGGATGTTCCTTTCTATTGGGGACGTGGGAACGGATGGATGGCGGCAGGTATGTCGGAGCTGCTCCGTTGTTTGCCAAAGAAGCACAAAGACCGTGCCCGTATCTTGGAAGGCTATCAGAAAATGATGAAAAGCCTGAAGGAGTATCAGAATGCAGATGGCTTGTGGAATCAGTTGATTGACAAGTCTGATTGCTGGACAGAGTCATCCGGATCGGCAATGTTTACTTTCGCATTCATTATGGGCGTGAAGAATGGCTGGCTGGATGCGGAAGAGTATGCACCTGCTGCCCGGAAAGCTTGGTTGGCTTTGGTTCCATACGTTAATGAAAAGAACCAGGTAAGAGAAGTTTGTGTCGGAACCAATAAAAAGAATGATCTGCAGTACTATTATGATCGTCCTCGTCGTACTGGTGATTATCATGGACAAGGTCCCGTTCTTTGGTGTACTGTCGCTCTTCTGGAAAAATAACAGAGTATTTCCTTATTCTTGTTTTATTGCCGCATAAATCAAGGAGAATCATAGTCCGTAGTTTCCCTTTTGAGAGAGGGAAGCTGCGGATGCTTTTATCATAACGGATACGGTTGCATGAGACTGGATCTTCAGATATCGGCACTCGATGAACAGGCAAAAAGGACGTAATATGTTCTGTTTTGGTACTATTTTACTCATTCTACATTCATTTAGAACGAATTCTTTTACTAATTGCTCAATTTGTTTTACTGAGATAAGGTGATCTTCGCTAATTTTGTCCTCGTTGATAAGAGCCGGTAATGGCTTGGGAAATATATCTAAATAAAGTATTAACAGAATCAGGATTAGTGCTGATTCATATAATTATGATGAGCTGTATGAACTTAAAATTCTTGCTTTGTGGAATAGCTATCGGGCTATTGACCGGGTCTGCCTGGGCCGTTAATTATACACCGGAACAGGTCAATGCACATATTTCTTTGAAAGTGCCCGGAAATAAGGCTAAGCAGTACCCTTTAATTTTAAAGAGAACGCAGAATGATAATTCTGCCTATCAGTTAGTAGCCTCTGAAAATATTCCGCTGACGATTTCTCAAAAGGTCAAGGAAGCTAATGGGCGTCTACATATTGACATGTGTATTACAGCTCTGGAGGATGTGTACTTTAACTATGGACAGAATGTGTCTACCGGTTTCCGTCACGACGATTGCTTGTTTTACATGCCCGGATTTTGGTATCGCCGTAATCTGCGTTCGCCCAAAGAAGCTCCTTCATTCCATACATCCGATAGCTGGGTAGTCCGTGAGGATAGATTGAGTGCTCCATTGACGGGAATCTATAATGAGAAGGACAAGCGATATATGACAGTAAACCGACTGGATAAGTTTACGACCGACGCTTTGACTACACATAAGGAAGGTGAAGTGATTCTTTCCGGAAAAACATCCTTGGGTTTTACAGGTTTTGAAAATCAGAATGGAGTGGCTGCGCTTTCTTTCGGTTTCCCCTATGAAGAAGCTCCCAGAAGTTATATCCGTAAACTGACATTGGCTCCTAAAGTAAAAGCTTTCCAACTGCTGAAGAAAGGGGAAAACATCATGTTAACTTGGGAAATTTCGGAAAACAGTGCGGATGACTTCTCCGATTTTGTACGTCATGCCTGGGAATATTCTTATGATACTTATGCTCCGAAACCGGTTGACACTCCTTACTCCATTTCTGATATGAAGCAGACGCTCAGCAATTACTTTGTGAATAGCTTGGTAAGCAAGCCGGAGTTGACCTATAATTCGGGCGTCGGTCTGCGAACAGATGACTGTAAGAGTAACGGTGAAGCGGAAATTGGTTTCGTGGGACGTGTGCTCTTGAACTCGTTCAATGCTTGGGAATATGGCTGGGAAACCAATCGTGAAGAACTGAAGGAAAATAGTCTTAAGATCTTTGACAGTTATCTGAAGAATGGATTTACACCGGCGGGTTTCTTTAAGGAATTTGTTAATTTAAACCGTGGGTTTGAAGAACCGGTACATAGTATTCGACGTCAATCTGAAGGAATTTATGCGATACTTCATTTTCTGGCATACGAAAAGAAACAGGGACGCAAGTACCCGGAGTGGGAACAGCGGGTCAAACAGATGTTTGAAATGTTCCTGAAACTTCAGAACGCTGACGGCAGTTTCCCCAGAAAATTCCGTGATGACTTTACGATTGTGGATAAGAGCGGAGGTAGTACTCCTTCAGCAACATTGCCACTAGTGCTGGGATATAAATACTTCAAGGACAAACGCTATCTTGCCAGCGCCAGAAAGACAGCTGAATATCTTGAGAAAGAACTGATCTCCAAAGCAGACTATTTCTCTTCTACACTTGATGCGAACTGCGAGGACAAAGAAGCATCGCTGTATGCAGCCACTGCTACATACTATCTTTCACTGATTACGAAAGGCGAAGAACATAAGCATTATGCTGACCTGACAAAGAAGGCCGCCTACTTTGCCCTGTCATGGTATTATCTGTGGGATGTTCCGTTTGCTCCGGGACAGATGTTGGGAGACATTGGCATGAAAACCCGCGGTTGGGGAAATGTGTCAGTGGAAAATAATCATATCGATGTATTTGTTTTTGAATTTGCTGACGTGCTTCGTTGGTTGTCCAAAGAATACAAAGAGAACCGCTTGTCTGATTTTGCAGAGGTGATCTCGACTTCCATGCGTCAGTTGCTGCCTCATGAGGGCCATATGTGCGGCATTGCTAAGGTCGGTTATTATCCTGAAGTGGTTCAGCACACCAACTGGGATTATGGAAAGAATGGAAAAGGATATTACAACGATATTTTTGCTCCCGGCTGGACGGTTGCTTCCTTGTGGGAACTTTATACTCCCGGACGTGCGGAGACTTTCCTGAAGAAATAAAACAGTACAGGTTGTGTCCTGCAGAAACCTTTTAAATTATATCATGATGAAACAATTTATTATCTTATTAGTCGTGTTTTTTAATTGTTCGTATCTGCCTGCTCAGTGGAAACCGGCAGGAGAACGGATTAAAACAGAATGGGCTACCAAAATAGACGTTGAGAATGTGTTGCCCGAGTATCCCCGTCCGATTATGGAACGTCCGAACTGGGTGAACCTGAATGGGTTGTGGAATTACGCCATAACTCCGGTAGGGCAGGCGGCTCCTCAAAAATATGAGGGACAGATCCTGGTTCCTTTTGCGATAGAATCCAGCTTGTCCGGTGTAGGAAAAAGACTTGGAAAGGAGAATGACTTGTGGTACCAACGCAAATTCTCTGTGCCGTCAAAATGGAAAGGCGAACGTGTATTGCTGCATTTTGGAGCTGTTGACTGGAAAACAGATATTTGGGTAAATCAAATTAAAATAGGACAGCATACTGGTGGCTTTACTCCTTTCTCATTCGATATCACTCCTGCCTTGAAGAATGGAGAGAATGAACTGGTAGTAAAGGTTTGGGACCCGACGGATAATGGTACTCAGCCTAGAGGAAAACAAGTGAATAAGCCCTCCGGTATCTGGTATACGCCGGTTAGTGGAATATGGCAGACAGTATGGCTGGAACCTGTGCCTGCACAGTCTATCACGAACATCAAAATAACTCCTGATATCGATCTGAATAAACTGACAGTAGAAGTTGCTACTGATGAGAAGAAGCTATCGGACAAAATAGAAGTGAAGGTGTTCGATGGAAAGGAACTGGTGGCTAAAGGAGTTTCCATTAATGGTATTCCTGTTGAAATAGCCATGCCGGCTGATGTGAAGTTATGGTCACCGGAGTCCCCTTCTTTGTATGATCTGGAGATCAGCCTGTTCGAAGGCAATAAGCTGGTGGATAAGGTCAAGAGTTATGCTGCCATGCGTAAATTCTCTACCAAGAGAGACAAGAACGGCATTGTGCGCTTGCAGTTGAATAATAAGGACCAGTTCCAGTTCGGTCCTTTAGATCAAGGCTGGTGGCCCGATGGGCTGTATACGGCTCCTTGTGATGAGGCATTGGTATATGATATTCAAAAGACAAAAGACTTTGGTTATAACATGATCCGTAAACATATCAAGGTGGAACCGGCTCGTTGGTATACGCATTGCGACCGTCTGGGGATTATTGTATGGCAAGATATGCCGAGCGGAGATAAGAATCCGGAATGGCAGATGCGCGAGTATTTTACAGGAACGGAGAAGAAACGTTCCACAGAATCAGAAGCAACCTATCGAAAAGAATGGAAAGAAATCATCGATTGTCTTTATTCTTATCCTTGTATTGGTACATGGGTACCGTTTAATGAAGCCTGGGGACAGTTCAAGACTCCTGAAATTGCAGAATGGACCAAACAATATGACCCTTCACGCCTGGTGAATCCTGCCAGTGGTGGTAATCATTATACTTGTGGTGATATGCTTGACTTGCACCATTATCCGGGGCCGGAAATGTTTCTGTATGACGCCCAGCGTGCTACAGTGCTCGGAGAATATGGTGGTATCGGTCTGGTATTGAAAGAGCATCTATGGGAACCGGATCGTAACTGGGGATATGTTCAGTTTAATACTTCTAAGGAGGCAACCGATAAATATATGGAATATGCCAATGTATTGAAAGAACTGATTCCCCGTGGATTCTCGGCTGCTGTCTATACTCAGACTACAGATGTGGAAGTAGAAGTAAACGGATTATTGACTTATGACCGTAAGGTTATCAAGCTGGATGAGAAAACATTGAGGAAGATGAATAAGGAGATCTGTGATGCTCTGAAATAACAGGTTCCATTTACTCATGATATTTATCTGATTGTTGGTATGGGGTGGACTAAAAAAAATCTTTTTAGCCCGCCCTGTGTCATTATTGATGGTTAAGGTGCAGAACATAACTGTTTTGCCCGAAAAAATAAGTAACTTTGTCTGCAATTATAAACTTAAAAAGTCTGTCTATGATAAAGAAAGGGATGAACGCTCTTTTGCTTCTTTGCATCCTGTTGGTTTGCAACGGAAAAAGTGGTGCAATGGAGAAAGAAGGAAACAATGCTCCGGAGAAAAAAGTGAGTGTTGAGTCAGATCGTCTGCCTATTGCTGATCCGTATGTGATGCTTTATAATAACAAGTATTATGCCTATGGTACCGGTGGCACAACGAAAGGTGAAGGTTTCGCCTGTTTTTCTTCGGACGATTTGAAGAACTGGAAACGGGAGGGACAAGCGTTGTCGGCAGCCGATTCATACGGGAAGTGGGGCTTTTGGGCACCAGAGGTTTACTATATCGAATCGAAAAAGAAATTTTATATGTTCTATTCGGTAGAAGAGCATATCTGTGTGGCTACTTCCGACTCCCCTGTAGGCCCGTTCCGGCAGGAAGTGAAACAACCTGTTTGGGAGGAGAAAAGCATTGATACTTCCCTCTTTATAGATGACGATGGTACTCCCTATCTTTATTTTGTGCGTTTTACCGATGGAAATGTTATTTGGGTAGCTCGGATGACCGATGATTTGATGAAGATTAAAACGGAGACATTATCTCAATGTGTGAAAGCGGAAGCACCGTGGGAACTTTTGCAGGCTAAAGTAGCAGAAGGACCTTCAGTCCTCAAGAAGAATGGAACATATTATCTGATCTATTCTGCCAACCATTATCAGAATAAGGGCTATGGAGTGGGCTATGCCACTTCCAAGTCACCAATGGGACCATGGATTAAGTATAGCAAGAATCCGCTTCTGCAAGGAGTTGAGGGCATGGGATTGGTCGGTACGGGGCATGGCGCGCCTTTTCAATGCAAAGATGGCAGCTGGAAATACATTTTCCATGCCCACTGGAGCAAAGAGAAAATACATCCGCGTACTTCCTATTTCAAGGATTTCGCTATCTCAGATCAGGGAGTGGTTTCTATTAGCGGAGAGGTCATTGAACCGAGAGTCATGAAATAATCGCTTGAATACTTGAAAATACAGCAGGTACTTGACAAACGCTTTTAAATGTTGTATATTTGTAGATCAATAGCATAAACCTATAAAAAAACAGATGAAAGAAAAAAGTAAAATCATATTCCTGAATGGTATAATATAGCAACAAGTATGGACTATCTTCCTGAGATACATCAGATGATAGAGTATCAGATATAGGCTGAAGGCTGCAGACTTTATGAAGTTTGCAGCCTTTTTTGTCTTAAAAACTTAATGATTTTATTGTGAATTTCATTTCGGGAGTTTATAATAAACGGTGGGGACGTTTATTATAAACGATCATGGAATTTATTATAAACGTATAGGTTGGTATATATAAACTTGTTGCTATTTTTTATATAACTACAATTGTCTTTCTTTGATAATGATTGTTGTTGGTAATTATCGCAGACATACTGTGTGGTAATCTAAGTAAACAAAATATTGGAACTGCTATAGGGTATATAACTGGATGCCTGTTTAATTCACTCGAATCTCTCTTTTTTCGAAAAAAGAGGAATTAAATCTGAGCAGTTTTTGATTTTGGATACATATATCGTAGCAGTTTTGATATTCGTATTTTAATTTTCCAATCTATTGGTTTTAGAGAAATACATGTTAAATGTAGTTCGAAAAATAGAACATTAAGATGGAGGATACATGCAAACGATTTAGAAAAACTATGTATTTTTGTGTTATAACTTTCAAAACAGTATAAGAAGCTTTACTCATTTTAATGCAGAATTGACTTGTTTGCGAGTTTAAGCATAAATGGTTATTTTTATTATATTGACGAATTAGTGCTTGATTTAGGATAAAACAAACAATTTATTGTTGGAATTCTTTAATTATTTATATAAGGGCAACTAAAGAATCATTTTAAAATTTAAAGAATTCTATAAGTAAAGAACATTTTATACTTTTGCACTGTTTTGAATAAAAAATTAACAGGTTTAAAGTAGAATTATGGCATCTATAAAGTTATTGCTCAATAAACAGCGAATGCTTAATAATGGTACATTTCCATTGGTTTTTCAGTTTATCCACCGGAGGCGAAAGTTACTTTATTATACCAAGTATCATATCTTTCAGCAACAACTGGCTGATGGAGCTTTGGAGGTTGAGTATTGTGAAGCATCGCTTTATTCCATGAAAGAAATAAAGGAGATAAATCGTGAGTTGAAACGGGACTATAAGCGATTCCAGAATCGTATATTGGAGTTGGAAAGGAACAATGAGGAGTATTTAGTAGATGATATCGTAGAGTTTAAAAAGAAGAAGAGTCATCGTTCGTATCTACTTATGCAGTATATAGAAACACAGATTTCTTATAAAAAAAAGATGGGGAAAGACGGTATTGCAGCCGCCTATCATAGCACCTATATTTCTCTGAAAAAATATATAGGTATGAAATCTGCGCGTAAGTCGGATATCAGGATGGAGGAAATAAACTTCAGCTTTGTGGTAGGGTATGAGGACTATTTGAATGCACAAGGACTGGCGAGGAATACGATTAATTATTATCTGCGTAATTTCCGAACGATTTATAATTCCTCTATCCGGGATGGATTTAAGCCTAAAAGCGAGAATCCTTTTACTTACATTCAGACAAAACCATGCAAGACAATAAAACGTGCAATTAATAAAGATGATATGAAGAAACTTTCTTCGCTTATTTTACCTGTTCATTCTGGAATGGACATTGCGCGGGATATGTATTTATTTAGCTTCTATGCCCAAGGTATGGCTTTCGTTGATATTGTATTTCTAAAAAAGAAGAATATTCGTGATGGTATATTGAGCTATCGACGTCATAAGTCACAACAGCTGATTCATATAGTTGTCACTCCTCAGATGCAGGAATTGATTGATAAATATGCGAATGACAGTGAATATGTGTTTCCAATTATTGATACATCTTTGTCGACATCTATCTACGATCAGTATCGTTTGGCTTTAGGCAGGGTGAATCGATATTTGAAGAAGATCACTTTTCGGTTAAATATAAATGTCCGGCTGACGACTTATACTGCCCGTCATACCTGGGCTACATTGGCAAGAGAAAGTGGGGCTCCTATTTCCATCATCAGTGCAGGATTAGGGCATACCTCAGAAGAAATGACGAGAGTATATCTTAAAGAATTCGATCAGGAAACGCTGGCACAGGTAAATCGTATTGTGACTAATCTGTTGTAATATGAAACATAAATTTGTTCTTCAAATTTTGTAAAACTCATATTTATAACTTATATTTGTAAACGGTATCTATTTTGTAATAGAGAGTATATCAATCGCTTAATAATAGCGATGTTGCAAAATAAGACTATTTTTTGCGAATAGCTATTATCAAAAAGTACATTAATACTCTCCTTTTGTACACTCTCGTAATTCTCCTTGAAGATTATTGGTTTTCGCCTGATAATGGTCTATCAGTTGCTTGGGAGTACAGCGAAAATGCTGTTTGAAGTAGCGGTATAACTGAGCTTGCGATTCAAAGTTGCATACCTCCATTAGTTGCTTGACACATATGCCCGGTTCTATAACTTTCCCTAAAATACGTACCTTTAATTGTTTCATCATCCATTGTTTTGCGGTAATTCCGAATTCTTCTTTGAATTTAATAAAGAAGCTGGTTCTTCCTATATTTGATAGTGTAATTAACTCATCAAGATTATTTACCCTTGAATAGTTCTGCATGACAAAATCTCTGAACTCTAATTGCTTCCCAATGATAGGGTGAAAAAGTGTAGCAATTTCTTTTTTATTATAGAATCCTCTGAGTAGGAAGAAAAATTCACGTTCTATTACATTATGTAGGTATGTGCAGTTCATTTCATTCCTCAAACAGTGAACAACAGTTTCAAAGAACGGCATTAGTGGATAGCGCATGGGGATAGGGCTGAAATCATAGTTAATATTTTCACAAATAGAGCTCAAACCTTGAAATAAAAGTTTGTCACAGTTGCTTTGCGGTATATCAAATGCCATAGCCAACATTTGTGATTTGGCTGTTGCGGAAATCTTTATCATTGAAGATTTAGGTAACACTACCATCTCATTGCTATGAAATGTGTGGTTACAAAATTGGTTACAGTATACTGAAAAATCTCCTTTTAAAAAAAATAAAAGATAATTCTTGTGGGTATACTCTTCTTCTATGCATTTCTCTTTATCGAATTTAATATATTTGAATCCTGTACTAATATCTGTCATGTAATTTTTGCATGACAAATGTTCCCTTGCGTAAAGTAATCCATTGGGTGATTGTTCCCCTCTCATATCTTTCCCTTTTTTGATGACAACAAAGCGATTCTATTTCATTCTGCTTCATAATTGATTCAGTATGGTTTAATATAATCGATTTGTTGTCAATGTGTTATGATGAATAATTCTATAGCCTATTATGCATCTGCAGGGTATGAAACATAATGTATGGTATATGATTATGCGTAAATCCCTGCTAATCAATTGTATATATACAACATAAACATCTTTACTCTCTATTACAAAATAGAGAGTAAAGATATAGGGGAATTATATGTAATTAAAACGCTGTTTATCAGTTGATTGGGCGATTGTCTTGTTGTGGAATAGTATGGCTGTAAAATCAGGCCGGATGATTCTTACTAAATGAAAAGTAGAAAAACGATAGCACTTATTTGTTGGAAAAAGTGGATTATGGAATGAATTATTTTTTTATAGCAATAGCATTTTTAGTTGCGGTATTTATGGGGTGGATTATCACTCCTCAGATTTTACTCGTTGCTTTTAGAAAACGACTGTTTGATTCTGTTGGTGGTCGTAAAACCCATAACGGTATAGTACCGCGTTTGGGAGGAGTCGTGTTCGTCCCAGTGCAATGCTTTCTATTAGTGTTATCTATGTTTTTTATGTATAAGCTAGAAATGACGCCCCATCTTCAAGACCCATTTATACCTTTCCAATTTTTATTGCTGATGATTGGGTTGCTTATTCTGAGTATGGTTGGAGTGATAGATGATTTGATCAGGATTGATTATCGCAGAAAATTTGTAGCTCAGATTGTTGCTTCTTTATTTCTTCCGTTATCCGGACTCTGGATTAATGATTTGTATGGACTACTCGGAATAACTACTTTGTCTCCTTGGATCGGGATGCCTTTGACGGTATTTGTGGCTGTCTTTATTATTAACGCCGTTAATTTGATTGATGGAATCGACGGGCTTTGTTCCGGTTTGGTCGGTATGGGCGCTTTGGTTTTTGGTTTTTTATTTATTTATAATGGAGCATGGTTACATGCAGTTTTTGCCTTTATTACCGCAGGGGTGCTATGCCCTTTTTTCTATTACAATGTATTTGGCAAATCAAAAGGGAGGCAACGAATTTTTATGGGAGATACTGGTAGTCTGACGTTAGGACTTTCCATGGCTTTTCTGGCAATCAGCTATGCGATGAATAATCCATTGATAAAGCCTTTTTCGGAAGGAGCGATAGTGGTTTCTTTTGCAACATTGATTGTACCTCTTTTTGATGTGGTTCGTGTGGTATGGATACGCTATCGTAGCCATCAGCCGTTCTTCATGCCCGATCAGAATCATATACACCATAAGTTCTTGAGAATGGGGTTATCTCATTATGCTACAATGGCTCTTATTTTGGCTTTAGCATTTTTCTTAAGTTTCTTCAATATCATAGCAGTAGAGTATATCAGTAATAATATTGTGATTTTTATAGATATTGTATTATGGGTTGCTTTCCACTTATGGTTGGACAGGCGGGAACTCATTCGAACGAAACATGGGATAGTAAATGATTAAAAATAATAATATGAGAATAGCTGTTATTGGTGGTTCCGGATTCGTGGGTAGTCGTTTGATAGGTCTGTTACAGACTGTCCCGGACATTGAACTGCTGAATATTGACAAACAACAGAGTGAACTTTATCCTCATCTGACGCAACTAGCCGATGTGCTTGATGGACGCAAGCTGAAAGAACTGTTAGCGGGGATTGATCTTGTGGTTTTATTAGCTGCAGAACATAAGGATAATGTGACTCCGACATCACTTTACTATACGGTGAATGTGGAAGGAATGTGTAATACGCTTCAGGCTATGGAGAGTAATGGAGTTACACGGCTGGTGTTTACCAGTTCTGTTGCAGTTTATGGCTTAAATAAAGATAATCCATCGGAGTTACATCCGGCTGACCCGTTTAATGACTACGGTCGTAGCAAGTGGGAGGCAGAATGTCTGTTGCAGGAGTGGTATGATACGCATCGGGAGTGGAACATAAATATTCTTCGTCCTACGGTTATATTTGGAGAAGGAAATAGGGGGAATGTATATAATTTGCTGCGTCAAATCATTTCGGGAAGATTTCTGATGGTTGGAAATGGCGAAAACCGGAAGTCGATGGCCTATGTCGGTAATGTGGCATCTTTTATCACTTTTCTGATTGAAAATAAAAAAGAGGGATATAATGTATTCAATTATATCGATAAGCCGGACTTCACAATGAATGATTTGGTGTACCATGTCGGGGATGTGTTGAATAAGCATATTCCTACCACGCATTATCCCTATTGGCTAGGAATGTTTGGGGGATATTGCTTTGATACTTTGGCCATGATAACCGGGAAAAAACTATCAGTAAGTTCCGTTCGTGTGAAGAAATTTTGTGCGGTGACTCAGTTTGATTCTGTCAAAGTGCAGGAGTCCGGTTTTAGACCGGCTTTCACAATGGAAGAGGGGCTGACACGGACGTTGCAATACGAATTTGGCTCCGAAGTCAGATCAGAGAAGTGCTGAATTGATAAACTAAGCTTTTTCCTGTCTTGAAAGAGAGAAGGGGGGGAAGAGTAGATATAATATAAAAAGTTAGGGGTAGCCTTCATGTATGTGACTGGCGGGAGCGGAGCGCGCTTTTGAGGTACCTTTTTATGAGTGTAAATTATCGAATTGGAGGAGTTTTATGGATCAAATAAAGAGTTGGCTGGTTGTTTGTGTGCAGAGCAACAGAGAGAAGAAGACTTATGAACGTCTTAAGGTATTGGGATATGATTCTTTTCTTCCGTTACAGGAAGAAACACATCGTTGGAGTGATCGGAGCAAGAAAGTGCAGCGGGTCGTGATTCCTATGGTGGTTTTTGTGCGTATAAGTCCTTCTGAACGCATTCCTGTGCTCCGTCTTCCCTCAGTCAGTCGCTTTATGGTATTGCGTGGAGAAAGTACTCCGGCTATCATCCCGGATGCTCAGATGGAACGTTTCCGCTTTATGCTGGATTATTCGGAAGAAGCGGTTGAAATGTGTTCGGAGCGTATCCAGCCGGGTGAACAGGTAAAAGTTATCAAAGGTCCGTTGACAGGATTAACAGGTGAGTTGATAACAATGGGTGGAAAGAGTAAAGTAGCCGTAAGGATTCATATACTGGGAGCCGCGATGGTAGAAGTACCGGTAGGGTTTGTGGAGAGAATATGATAATGTCTGTTATTTGTTTCTAGGAAAAACGACTGATATTACAAGGTACAATGGAGCGGCAGATTACAGTAACATCCCCTTTATTACCATCCTTGGAGGAGTTGGATATTTACTTGCGAGATATTTGGCATCGTAAGTCGATCACTAACAATGGGTATTATCATCAAGAGTTGGAAGATGCTTTGTGTGAATATCTGGGAGTACCCTATATCAGCCTGTTTACTAACGGAACTCTTCCTTTAACTGCAGCTTTACAAGCAATGCGTATTACTGGGGAAGTGATAACTACTCCTTTTAGCTTTGTTGCCACTACACATTCGCTGTGGCTGAGTGGTATCAAACCGGTATTTGTGGATATAGATCCCGTAACCTGTAATCTTGATCCGGGTAAGATAGAAGCAGCTATCACTCCTTATACAACAGCCATCATGCCTGTTCATGTGTATGGGCATCCTTGTGATATTAAAAGTATCCAGGAGATTGCAGATAAGTATGGATTGAAGGTTATCTATGATGCGGCTCATGCATTCGGGGTAGAGATTAATGGGAGATCCGTTCTGAATGCGGGTGATATGTCTGCGTTGAGTTTCCATGCGACAAAGGTATTTAATACGATTGAGGGAGGTGCATTGGTAGTTCACGATGCGCATACGAAAAAGAGAATTGATTACTTGAAAAATTTTGGTTTTGCCAGTGAAACGGAAGTTGTAGTTCCCGGTACCAATGCTAAGATGGATGAGATACGGGCGGCTTATGGATTGCTGAATTTAAAGTCTGTAGATATGGCAATTGAGGCGCGTCGTCAGGCTACGCTCAAATATAGGGAAGCGTTACGTAATGTTTCTGGTATCACACTTTTTGATGATATGTCCGGCGTGAAACATAACTACTCTTATTTTCCCATATTTGTCGATGAGGAAAGATATGGTATGAGTCGTGACGAACTCTATTTTAAGCTGAAGGAGCATCAGGTACTGGGGCGGAGGTATTTTTATCCGCTGATTAGTACTTTCTCTACTTATCGTGAATTAAAGTCGGCGCAGAAAGAGAATCTGCCTGTTGCTACAAAGATTGCGGAACAGGTGATCTGTTTGCCGATGCATCATGCATTGAGTGAAGAAGATATGGAACGGGTATTCCGGTTAATCAGAAAATAGCAGGATATGAAACTTGGTATTATGCAGCCCTACTTCATGCCCTATATCGGCTACTTCCAGTTAATGAAAGCGGTAGATAAATATGTTGTTTATGATGATGTAAATTACATTAAAGGTGGTTGGGGCAATCGTAATCATATACTGATAAATGGTGAAAAAAAAATGTTCACTTTCACTTTGCGGAAAGCGAGTCCTAATAAGTTCTTTAATGAGATTGTGATAGGTGATGATTTTAAAAAATTGATGAAGACACTTCGGCTGAACTATTCCAGAGCTATTAATTTTGATCAGACAATGGCACTGATGGAAAGGATCATTTCTTTCCCAAACAAGCAGCTTGCGGTGTTCATAGCCAATAGTTTCCGGGAAATACTCAGTTATTTGTCTGTAGAAACAGAGATACTAATGTCTTCGGAGATTCCCAAAGATAATTCTCTGAGGGGAAAGGATAAGATTATACAGATATGTGAAATATTAGGTGCTGATACTTATTATAACGCTGTTGGCGGGAAAAACCTTTATGATCAAGAGGAATTCAGGGAACATGGTATTACGTTGAATTTCGTGGATTCTCTTCCTCAGGTATACTCTCAGTTGCATACTAGAGAATTTGTCTCAGGCTTGTCAATGGTTGATGTATTGATGAATAATACAAAAGACGAAGTTAATCGTTTGCTGGATTCTTTTCAGCTTAGATTTTAAATAACATGGCAATTAAATCATTTAATATCACAGTGTGTGCATCTGGCGGAGGAGGAAACTTTCGTTCTTTGGCAAAACACCAGTTTGATTGTGGCTACCGTATTTCATTACTGGTAGTAGATAGAGAATGTTTTGCCATTGATGTGGCAAAGGAATATGGAATCCCATATACAGTCTTGTATAGGAAGTTCTTAAATAAATCTTTTTTTGAAGAGTTTGAAAAGGTTATTCCAGTGGATACAAGTTTGATTGTTTTGGCTGGTTTTCTACCGATTATACCCAAGTGGATTTGTGAAAAGTGGGAGCGTAGAATCATCAATATTCATCCTTCATTATTGCCAGAATATGGAGGAAAGGGTATGTATGGAGTAAAAGTGCAAGAAGCCGTTCTGAGAAATCATGAGAAGTATGCTGGTTGTACTGTTCATTATGTGGATGAGGGGATAGATACCGGAGAGATCATAATTCAAAAAAGAATATTTGTGGCAGAGGATGAATCGGCATGGGAATTGGGAGGCAGAGTTTTCAATGAAGAAATACGATTGCTTCCGTTGGCTATCAAAATGATACGCGAAGAAATGAAAACGAATTCTTAGTAATGAATATAATATAAATATATTATATGGTTTCTAATATAAAACAAAGCCCATTAGTTAGTATTACTTGTTTGACTTATAATCATGCTCCGTATCTTCGCCAATGTTTAGATGGTTTTGTGATGCAGAAAACATCTTTTCCAATAGAAATTTTGATTTATGATGATGCGTCTGAAGATGGCACTCAGGATATAATTCGTGAGTATGAAAGGAAATATCCGGATTTAATAAAACCTATATATCAAACCGAAAATCAATATTCAAAAGGAGTAAAGGTTGAATTTGTCTATAATTATCCTCGGGCTAAAGGTAAATATATAGCATTTTGTGAGGGAGATGATTATTGGACCGATCCCAATAAATTACAAAAACAGATTGATTTTTTAGAACGTCATCAGGAGCATGTTATGTGTTCACATCAATACAAGCTATATTTTCAAAAAGAAAAGATAATGGATCATGCAATCAGGCCAATTGGTAATTTCTCGGATGGAATATCTTTTGATCTGTCTTTTTTGATTCGTGGAGGTTGGTTATTTCAGCCATTGAGTGTAGTATTTCGGAAGTCGGCGTTAGATTTGAATATGTATTCAAAATATGCAATACATATAGATGTAGTCTTGTTGTATGCCATTTTGAAAAATGGGAAAGGATATTGTATGTCTGATGTAATGGGGATATATAGAATACATGATGCTGGTGTATGGTCTCGTCTTAATTTGAATCATCAGCGAGTGTTCTCTTTAAAGGCAAGAATGGCCATTTATGATGTTGAAAAAACGGATGAGGCGGCATTGTTTATCTTATCGCAGTTTTCTCGTCCAATGGGACGACTTCAGGTTGTTAGAGAATATTCTATGTTTCTGAGAATTACGAAAATATTAATTACTCATTTTGGATCAAACTTTGTATTGAGAATGTGGTTTACCATACTGGCTTTTAATAAAAAGTTATCTGTGAATGAGTTTTATCAGATAGAAGATTTTTGTAAAAGAAATAAAGACAGATAACACTGTCAACGTATTAAAATCAAATCTGTTATTAAAATGAATATAGCATTAATTCTTGCAGGGGGATCAGGAAATCGAATGGGACAGGATATTCCGAAACAGTTTATACATGTGGATAATTGCCCGGTAATAGTGCACACCATGCTGGCTTTTCAGAAGCATCCGGATATAAATGCTATTGCTGTGGTTTGTTTAAGAGGATGGGAAACTGTATTGTCTTCGTATGCGCATCAGTATAACGTGACAAAGTTACGCTGGATGTTTCCCGGTGGTGCGAATGGGCAGGAGTCAATTTGTAATGGTATATATGGTTTAAAAAACATAGATGTGAAGAATGACGATCTGGTTTTAATACATGATGCTGTTCGTCCATTGGTATCTCAAAGTATCATATCTTCTAATATTGCTACCTGCAAACACTATGGATATGCCATTACAGGAATCCGATGCCGGGAAGCTATTTTAGAGAGTGAGGATGGTTTCTATTCTACAACGAGCATTTCGAGGGATAAACTGATAAGGACCCAAACACCTCAGACTTTCCGGCTGGAAGATATTATAAATGCTCATGAGAAAGCAAAGGAGAAAGGTATCGTGAACTCTGTTTCTTCATGTACTCTTTTGGCAGAACTGGGAGGGTATGAAATGCATATCGTCCCGGGAGAAGGACGAAATATAAAGATTACTACTACAGAAGACTTGGAAATCTTCAAAGTTATGCTGCAAACCTCCAAAGAAGAATGGTTGAAATGATAACTTATTACGATGATATCAGGAGAGTCAGGGAATTGGAGTTGCCATGGGAAACTCTGAATGAGGCGAATATATTGATAACAGGAGCCTCAGGGTTGATAGGAAGGGCATTGGTGGACGCACTGATGCAGTTACCGGATAAGACGTTTCATCTTTATGCAGGGGCACGTGACTGGGATTATGCGCGAAACTGTTTCTTACAATACAAGGATACAGATTCTTTTACCTTGATACAATGTGATGTGACCATGCCGATATCATCTGATATAGATTTTCACTATATCATCCATGCGGCGAGCTATGCTGGTCCGGATGCCTTTCAAAGTGATCCGGTCGGTGTTATGAAAGCAAATATCTGGGGAGTTGATCATTTATTCTCATACGGAAGACAGCATCATCTGAGAAAATTTCTGTACGTATCTTCCGGTGAAGTATATGGGGAAGGCAATGGAATACCTTTCCGTGAAGAAGATAGTGGTTGTCTTAACTGGACTTCATTGAGAGCATGCTATCCTACGGCAAAACGGACTGCTGAAACGTTGTGTATTTCTTATGCATCCCAATGTCAAATAGAAACCTTAATAATACGTCCTTGTCATATTTACGGACCATTTTTCACTCCTAAGGATGATCGTGTCTACGCACAGCTAATCCGAAATGCGGTAGCTGATGAAGACATACTATTGAAAAGTACGGGATTGCGGCAACGTTCCTGGTGTTATGTGGTCGATTGTGTCTTTGCGCTTCTTTACGTTTTGCTGAAAGGCGAAACGGGGAATGCGTATAATATAGCAGATGTTCGGTCGAATACCAGTATCTGCGAATTTGCAGAGATGGTTGCATTGAAGAGTGGGCGGAAAGTGGTTTTTGACATACCGGATAATGCTGTGAGTAATCCTCCTGACATATCAAAGACGATATTGAGTACAGATAAAATAAATGAAATAGGCTGGTTTCCTCTGTGGAACCTTGAAGAAGGTATTTCACATACACTCAATACTTTCGTTTAGAGTCTGGAGATTTGTTTATGGAAATGATTTATAAACTGCTGCGCTCATTGAAATGGACTTGTTCCAGGTTTCTCTATATGAATACCTTAAAAATGAGAATTCGTAAGGTAAGGCAGAAAGAGAATATACGAGTCTTGTTTGCTGTTGCTGAGACTGCAACCTGGAAGAATGATACTCTCTATAAAGCAATGTTGAAACACCCCAGATTTACTCCTTTACTCCTTATTTTACCGGATGAGCAAAAGGAGGCAAATTTGTCGAAAGAAGAAGTAGATTTATGTTTTGATTTCTTTTGTAAAAGAGGATATGCTTGTAGCTATCCCTATCAGAATGGAAAACTGATAAATATTCGGAAAGTATTGAAGCCGGATATTATTTTTTATCAGAAACCTTATAAAGCTTATCCTCGTAGTTTGTTGTATTATAAAAACATGAATGCCTTATTCTGTTATACCAATTATGCCTTTCATAGTCTGTTGGAGGAATGGGCTAATGAAAATGCTTTTTTCAGATTGGTGTGGCAGAATTATTATGAGAATGAGTCTGCTTATGCTGATTTGAAGAAGAAATTTTCAGAGGTATCATCGAATGTAGTAGTTACGGGATTGCCTGTTACAGACTTGTTTCTGAACAGAAAAAAACACGAGGATAGATGGAAAGAGACAGATAAAAAGCGTAAACGGATTATTTGGGCACCACATTTTTCCATATCTGGTGATGGTTGTCTGAATTATTCTACTTTCTTGTCTGTTGCGGAAGATATGCTGGAGTTTGTAAAGAATACCCGGTTACCTATTCAGATGGCTTTTAAACCCCATCCTTTATTAAAGAGTGAACTATATACTTATCCCTTATGGGGAAAAGAGAAAACAGACCGATATTATTCAGAATGGGAGTCACTGTCGAATGCTCAATTGGAAACTGGCAAATATGTTGATTTATTCATGACTTCGGATGCTATGATCCATGATTGTGGATCTTTCACCATTGAATATCATTATACGTTGAAACCTGTGATGTACCTTGTCAAAGGAGAAGAGCATACCAAGATGATGAACGCTTTTGCAAAAGAGGCCTATGACTTACATTATAAAGGCAGGAATATGCAGGATATCCGAAAGTTTATAGAAGATGTGGTATTGGAGGATTCTGATTACTTGTTGGAAAGACGAAAGTTGTTTTTTAAATCATATCTATTACCTCCCAATCATCAGTCGGCAACTGAGAATATTATTCAGGCTATTTTAGGGATCGGATATTATGCAGAAAAAAACAGTACAGGATAATGATATCCGTTCACAGAGCTTTTCCGGAGTGAAATGGGCTTCTATAGGGCATTTCTCTTCGCAGGGAATAAGTTTTGTGTTAGGACTTGTTTTGGCCCGTTTGCTTTTGCCTTCAGATTATGGCATATTAGGGATGCTCGGAGTGTTTACAGCATTTGCCGGATCATTTGTAGATTGCGGATTTGGCTCTGCTTTGATACGCAAACTGACTCGTACGGAGGCAGATTGCTCCACTGTCTTTTATTATAATCTGGGTGCGAGTATATTGGTATATATAATTCTGTACTGTAGTGCACCTCTAATAGCTGGTTTTTATAACCAGCCGTTATTGATAAATGTAGTGAGGATAGCTTGCCTGACATTACCGATAGGTGCTTTATGCTCGGTACACAGTAATCTCCTGTATTGTCAGTTGAGATTTAAAGATATTGCGATAGGTAACATATCAGCTGCTTTTTTCTCAGGATGTATCGGTTTGTTTTTGGCTTATAATGATTATGGGGTTTGGGCATTGGTATGTCAGGGAATCGTTGCGTCCTTGGTGAGTTGCTGTTATCTGTGGATGATTTCCAGTTGGAAACCGCTTTGGATATTTTCTGTCAGTTCTTTTAAGGAGTTGTTTGGTTATGGTAGTAAATTGATGTTGTCCGGTTGGCTTAATATCATATATGTTCAATTATCTCCATTAATTATCGGACGGTTTTATTCTTCGTCTGCTTTGGGCTACTATACCCGGGCACAGAGTTATGCGTATTTCCCGAGTAGTAATATAATGGGGATATTGCAGCAGGTCGTTTTTCCTGTTTTGTCAAGGTTACAGGATGAAGACGAGCAGCTGATAGCGGTTTATCGGAAATATATTAAGATATGTGCTGTTTTTATATTTTGCGGAATGTCAGTTCTTGCTGCGTTGTCCAAGCCTTTGGTTATCTTTTTTCTGACAGATAAGTGGCTGCCATGTGTGTCGATTATGATGCTTCTATGTTTTTCATTTATGTTTTCATTTGTGAATACGATAAATTTATCTCTTTTACAGGTTAAAGGACGATCGGACTTATTCCTGAAATTAGAGATTGCTAAAAAGGCTGTCTCTATTATTATGATTTTGCTTAGTGCTCCGTGGGGAATCATGGCAATGTGCTGGTCAATAGTCATCTATACTCAGATTGCTATTTTTATTAATACGTATTATACAGGAAGACTTTTTCATTTGGGATATCGGGAACAGTTGGCTGATTTTCTTCCATATTTCATATTAGCGCTTATTGCCAATATTCCGGCCTATATGCTGACTTATACGTCTTTGTCTGCCGGAATACAACTGGTATTAGGAACTTTAATAAGTTTATCCGTCTATATCTTGTTATTAAAAATAAAGCATGATGAGATGTATTTTTTGGTGAAACGGATTTTATTAAACTATGGCAGAAGAAAGGTGGGGGAATGAGAATGTACGCAGGTGCATGCGTTAATTAGACTGGAAGAAGATGGCCGCTGCACAATCAGAAAACATAAAGAGGATAGCTAAGAACACGTTATTACTTTATATCCGGATGTTATTTGGAATGTTAGTTTCACTTTATACTTCGCGAGTGATTCTTAATACATTGGGGGTAGAAGATTATGGTATTTATAATGTTGTCGGTGGAGTAGTTGCTATGTTCTCAATAATTTCCAATTCTTTGTCGGTGGCAGTGAGCCGGTTTCTGACATTTGAATTGGGAACGGGAAACAGGAATAAGTTACAAAGAATATTTTCGACTTCGTTAATTATACACATTGCGCTGGCGATAATTATTTTAGTTGCAGCGGAGAGTATAGGGGTGTGGTTTTTGAATACGCGGATGAATATTCCGGCAGATAGAATGTATGCAGCCAATTGGGTGTTACAATGTTCTATATTATCATTTATGTTCAATCTGGTAAGTGTACCTTATAATGCTTTGATTGTAGCTCATGAAAGAATGAAGGTCTTTGCATATATTGGAATACTGGATGTATTGTTACGTTTGGCCGTGGTGCTGTCCTTGGCTTATATGTTTGACGAGGCGGATAAGTTGATAACATATTCACTGATGTTAGTCTGTGTTGGCATTTTCTTGCAGGGTGTTTATGTCGTTTATTGTAGAGAGTATTTTGAGGAATGTCGCTTTCAAAGAACGGTTGACAGGACTCTGCTAAAAGAAATGACGGGATTTGCCGGATGGAATTTTATCGGTGCGTCTTCGAGCATATTAAAAGAACAGGGAGTGAATATCGTTTTAAATATATTTGGTGGTCCTTCGTTGAATGCTGCCAGAGGAATCGCTGCTCAGGTGAATTCAGCCATCAGTGGTTTTGTGAGTAATTTCATGATTGCTTTGAATCCCCAGATTACCAAGCTGTATGCATCTGGAGAATATGGGTATATGATTTCATTGATATATCGTGGAGCACGTTTTTCTTTTTATATGCTATTGTTTTTGTCATTACCGATCATATTGAATACTCATTATGTACTGATGTTATGGCTGAATATTGTTCCGGAACATGTGGTATGGTTCGTGCGGTTAGTGCTCATCTCCGCAATGTGCGAATCAATCTCTAATCCATTGATTACAGCGATGCTGGCAACAGGTAATATACGCAATTATCAAATCATAGTCGGCGGGTTGCAAATGATGAATTTACCTGTTTCTTATGTTCTGTTACGGATGGGATTCTTTCCGGAAGTTGTATTGGTAGTGGCTATTGTTATTTCATTATGCTGTCTGTTTGCCCGGCTTATACTTTTGCGTGGAATGATAAATCTGTCAGCTAGATCCTATTTGTTGCATGTTTTAGGGAATGTGCTTGTTGTATCTGTGCTTTCACTGGTCTTTCCGTGGGTCGTTAGCGGATATCTTAAAGATGATTTTACAGGTTTCTTATTATCGTGTCTGGTCTCTATGGTTAATACAGGCTTCGTGATATATTATATTGGATGCACTCGTAGTGAACGTTTGTTTATAAAGGGAAAAATCGTCGGCATAAAATGCCGCATATTGGGAAATGATAAAACTGGAGAATAAGGAAGATTGTTGCGGTTGTACAGCTTGTGCAAGTGTCTGTTCGCATTCGGCCATTTCAATGCAGCCTGATTGTTTAGGCTTTTTATATCCGGTTGTCAATGAAGAAAACTGTGTGCAGTGTGGATTATGCGAGAAGGTCTGTGCTTTCAATAAAGATTATTCCAAGGGACTGAACTTACAGAAACCGGATGTCTATGCTGTTCGGCATAAAGAGATGAAAGAAATAGAAGGCAGTCGTAGTGGGGCTATGTTTGTTGCCATTTCCGATTCTGTATTAGATAAGGGGGGAGTGGTCTATGGTGTAGGATACACAGGCCATTTCCGTGTTTCACATAAACGTGCGTCTACAAGAAAGGAACGGGATGAATTCAGAGGAAGCAAGTATGTGCAAAGTGACCTGAATGGAATATTTGTACAAGTAAAAGATGATCTGAAACAAGGGCTTCATGTTTTGTTTTCAGGTACTCCTTGTCAGACTTCGGGTTTATATTCTTACTTATCACTGTTTCGGATAAGTATGGATAAGTTATGTATAGTAGATATTATCTGTCACGGTGTTCCCGCACCTAACATCTGGCGTGACTATTTAGCTTACATTGAGCAGAAGCAAAAGATGGAAGCGGTTGCAGTTAACTTTAGAGACAAGTCAACGTCAGGCTGGGCAAGTCATCAAGAGACTTTTATTTTTAAGGAAGGAGTAGTAAGTACTGGCACTTATGCTCGTATTTTTTGCCAGTCTATTATGTTCCGGCATTCATGTGGAATATGTCATTTTGCTAATTTACAACGTCCTTCGGATATTACTATAGGTGATTTTTGGGGATGGGAGAGAGTGGATCCTCACTTTAATGCGGATAATAAGGGAGTTTCTTTGGTTTTGGTCAATACCCGGAAAGGGCGTCTATTTTTTGATGAGACAAAAACGTGGATCGACTATATTGAAACAGATACCCAACACTGTATACAGCTTAATTTGCAGTCTCCTACTACTATTCATCCACAGAGGGATGCTTTCGAGCGTGACTATGCCAATCATGGTTTCGTTTATATCGGGAGAAAGTATGGAGATATGGGCTGGAAATATAAGGCGAATTTATATCTCCTTGCTTTTAGAAAATGGACTAAATCTATGATAGATAAATGAGAATAGGGATATTAACCTTTCATCGGGCTGATAATCTGGGAGCAGTATGGCAAGCTTATGCTTTACAGAAATATTTAATGATATCAGGACACGATGTTGATATTATAGATTATAGGTGTACATCCATAGAGACGGTCTATATGCCCTTTTTATTACAGCGATATCTTAAAAAAGATGTGTGGGCTGGAATGCGTCAATTGATCTTTGACTTGTTGGTTGCCAAAGATGTGAAGTTTAAACATAAGAAGTTTGAAGCTTTCAGAAAGCAATATTTGAAATTATCAAAATCAGTTTATAATACGGGTGAAATAGAGGCGCTATCTTATGATATGATAATCACAGGAAGCGATCAGGTCTGGAATAAGTATCTGACGGGAAATGATTTGATGTATTTTATCCCAATAAGAAGCGTCAGAAAGATTTCTTATGCTGTCAGTATGGAATATAAATCATTGGATGATATCTCTGATCATCCGGAGTTCTATCTGTCAACTTTAAGTTCGTATGCTGCGATATCTGTTCGGGAAAAAGCTATAGCTGACAGACTGGGAACTATAGGTATTAAAAAAGTGAAGATGACCTGTGATCCTACCTTATTGTTGACCAAGAAGGATTATTTGCAATTGATAAAAAGAGGGACTCGTTTGTCTTATGGAAAATACATTCTGGTATATCACCTGGCATATTCTGACGAATTGAATAAGTTGGCCGGATATATCTCACAGCAAACAGGTTTTGAAGTTATCAATGTGCATACTCAGCTTAGAACGAGAAGAAAAAAGATGGAAATACAGGATTTTGGTCCTATTGACTTGCTTTCTCTGATTAATAATGCAGAGTACGTGCTAACAACCTCTTTTCATGCTGTTGCTTTCTCATTAATACTGGAAAAACAATTCTATGCAATAAAAACGGCATTTAGCAATCGGATTGAGAATATACTGCGATGTATGAATATTGAAAACAGACTTTTGGAGGATACTTTCCCTGACATGACTCAAAGAATAGTCTATACTCAGGTTGAGAGCTGTAGAAGTCGGTTTATCAATGAATCTATAGATTTCATTAAAAGTAACGTGATATGATTAAGTGCGGTTTTTATATAGAGAACGATGGTTTGAAGTCTGTGGATTGTACCGATTTGCGTAAGGGAAATCCCGGTATAGGAGGGGTGGAATATGCTACGCTTCTTGTAGCAGAATGGCTTTCATTGACTAAAGATGATATATCTTTGACTTTATATGTGAGAAGTTCGCAAAATCTGCCTCCTTCTATTCATGTAAATGTGTGCAGTGATGTTATGGAAGCCTTGGTTAAGTCCGTGAATAATGGAGATGAGATTTTTGTATTGAGGTTTGAGCCGCTTTATCTGCAAAGACACCTGTTGGACAATTCTTTTTTGCATAAACTGAAAATAGTATTGTGGGCTCATAACTTTTATTCAAGAAGGTATTTATCGTATTTCGATTCTCTGTCTTTTGTGAAAGCCATTGTTAATGTCGGCAGAGAACAGTTGGATGCGTATAGAGATCATCATGCTTTTTATAAATCTACTTTTATATATAATGGACTATATGTTTCCGACGAACCAGTCAGGGAGTTTGGTGAACGAGCAGATGAGGTGACTTATGTAGGCGGTTTATACCCTGCAAAAGGTGTACACTACCTGACGCAAGCATGGCCTGAGGTGCTATCGGAATTTCCTGATGCCAAACTAAACATTATTGGTTCCGGAAAATTATATAGTCGGGATTTTAATTTGGGCACATTCGGAATAGCGGAAAGCTCTTTTGAGAAGCAGCTGCTTGAACCTCTTTTGGATGAAAATGGCGATATTATTCCTTCTGTCAGATTTTGGGGAGTACTGGGACCGGAGAAAAAGCAGATTTTGCAAAATACGAAAGTTGGCATACCCAATCCTGGTGGCATTGGAGAAACATTCGGCTATACTGCCGTAGAAATGCAGTTGGAAGGTTGCCTGGTCACGACTATAAAAAACTGTGGTTACATGGATACCGTATATGACAGGAATATGTTGTATACGGATATAAAAGACTTAAGTAGTAAGATCGTTTCTTTGTTGAAACATAATGGAAATGATATGTCACAGGTAAGAGAATACGTAAAATGTAATTTCTCAATGGCTGTAGTGGGTGAGAAGTGGTATGAGTTATTGCAGGATGTACATACAGGTAAGCCTATGAGACACGCCCCCGTATTAGTGAACAGAAATTTTCAGTTGAAGTGGCTGAGAGAAATAAACAGGAAGATGAAATTGCTATTCCCATTCTTGCCGACAGTAGCTTTCTATCAGTACTATTGCTATCGGTTAAGAGAAAAGCTATGCTTTCCTTTTTATAAGACGAGGCTTCCTGTTGATTATGATAAGTATTGATAAATAAAGACTGTTTGTGAACCTGCAATTATCTTCATCACCTTTGGTTTCGGTTGTGATTCCTGTCTATAACGGAGAAATGCACATATCAGTGTGTATGGATAGTATCCTATGCCAGAGCTTTTCTTCATTTGAGGCTATTTTTGTAGATGACGGTTCTGTGGATAATTCTTTTCGGATTCTTAGTGAAAGGGCTTCATTTGACCGACGGATGAAAGTTATCCGCCAGGAAAATATGGGAGTCACGTGTGCACGTAGGAACGGGGTTAAACATGCCGGAGGGAAATATATTTGTTTTGTTGATTGTGATGATAGATTATTGCCTGATACACTGGATATTTTATATAACAAAGCTCTGCTGAGTGATGCCGATATTGTATGTGGAAATAGTAGTTATGCGGATAGAATAAAGTTCGACCATTTACAGACTCCTCTAGGCTATGCAGCTGCTTTACTTGAACAGAAGGTTGATCTGGTAGTATGGGCAAAACTTTTTAGAAAAAGTGTACTGACTGATGATGTATTTGATATTCCTTCTCACATAAAGTTTGCAGAAGATTATATCATGAATATAAGAATAGCTTTCCATGCGGAAAGGATCTATTTTATCCATGATTTGATTTATCAGTATAGCGAATATAATGAAGACTCCGTTACAAGTACATTTCAGCTGACTCCGATATATGTGCAGGAAATTTGTGGTTATGTATTGGATGAAGTGCGTAGAGCTAAAGCTGAAGATACGCTACATAAATCAGTTCTTCTTTTCTTGAAGTACATGATATGGATGATGATTCATCAGAATGTTCTGGATATGGACAATGATTGGATTAATAAGACAATCAGAGAAATAGCTCCGGTTCTGTCCTCTCGTGAAAGCATCTACTTAAGGATGAGGAGCAGTTTTGTGTTTCCGATATTGAAGAAGCTCAAAGACTGGTGTAACAGGCTTTTAAACAGATAAAATAAAAGATCTGATCTTTTCAGATGTTTACCCTAATGAATTAATTCTTTATTTTATGGACACTGATATTCGTGTGATTGCATTATATCTTCCTCAGTTTCATCCGATCCCGGAAAATGATAAGTGGTGGGGGAAAGGATTTACTGAATGGATGAATGTAGGAAAAGCACGGCCTTTATTCCGGGGACATTATCAACCCAGAGTACCCGCTGATCTTGGATATTATGATTTAAGGCTTTCTGAAGCGAGGGAGGCACAAGCGGAAATGGCTAAAAGCTATGGAATAGAAGGATTCTGTTATTGGCATTATTGGTTCGGTAATGGAAAACGGCTATTGGAAAGACCCTTTCAGGAAGTTCTTTCATCGGGAAAGCCGGATTTTCCATTTTGCCTTGCATGGGCAAATGAATCATGGAAGGGTTTCTTTCACGGTGTAAATGGCAGAGAAGTCCTGATAGAACAGGAATATCCTTCGGAGCAGGATCGTATAGATCATTTTTATTCAGTATTGCCTGCTTTTAAAGATGCCCGCTACATGCAAGTTGATTCTAAACCTCTGTTTATGATTTATAATCCTTTTTCTCTGCCGGATGCACGGGGCTTTATTTCTTTATGGCAGAAGTTGGCAAAAGAAAATGGGTTGGCAGGAATCCATTTTGTCGGGCATACCTATTCGGCAGAACAAGTTAATGAGGTGATGGCATTGGGATTTGATGCAGTAGAGGTAGTCCGGTTATTCGATTGCTTAAATCATCGAACTTTGTCTGCCAGATTGATAACCCGGATAAGAAGTGAATATTTCTATCATCCTCGTATCGTTCCTTATAGGGAAGCTCTGAAGAGTTTTATCGGTGAGGAGGAGAAAGATGAACACGTTTATCCTACGATTATCCCTAACTGGGATCATACGCCGAGAACGGGGCGTAAAGGATTGGTTTTTCATCATTCAACTCCGGACTTATTTAAAGAACATCTCCTCAATGTGAAATCTGTATTGAAGGATAAGGTAAATAAAATAGTATTTATAAAGTCCTGGAATGAATGGGCGGAAGGTAATTATATGGAACCGGATTTGAAGTATGGTTACCGGTATCTGGAGAAATTACAGGATGTACTGGAATTATATAAAGACGATAAATGATGCATTTAAGAGACTACATTCATTCGGATCGTATAAATAATTTCTCCTGTTTCTCTAAAAGTTACCTATTGGACTATCTTCTTCAGACAGAGCAATATTGGATAGGGAAATATCTACGTACACTCCGCAAAGAAGAATTTTATACCTTTTACAGGAAGAATAAACTTTTGCGATATTATTATTTCCGGAAGAAAAATATTCTGGGCAGGAAACTTGGTTTCTTTATCGGAGCAGGTTGCTTTGACGCAGGGTTAAAGATTTATCATTACGGTTCTATTATTGTAAATCCAAAGTCCCGTATTGGTAAGAATTGTACGATACATGGTAATTGCTGTATTGGCAGTAAAGGAGGGATTCCCGATGATTCTCCTGTGATCGGAGATAATGTCGACATCGGCCAGAACGCACAGATTTTGGGAGGGATAACAGTGGCGGATGGAGTCAGGATCGGAGCCGGAGCAATTGTTACGAAATCCATTTTAATCCCTGATGTTACAGTAGTAGGAATACCCGCTAAGGTGATAGAAAAATGAATCATATCATAGTTGAAGATAAATTGAGGGATACTAATCCTGTTCCGGTAGTCATAGCTTTTACGCCTAATTACTTTATTCCGGCATCTACTTGTCTGTATTCTATATTTGCGAGTCTGGACATAGAAGAACAAATTCACGTCATTTGTCTGCTTAGTGAAGAACTGCCCGATCGGTTAAAACAAAAGATACAACTGATCGGAGGAGAACGTGCACAGTATTCTTTTATAAATCTTCAGGGCAGACTACAGAATATATATATTGATGCAAAATATACGGAAGCAGCTTCTTATCGTTTGCTACTGCCGGACTTGCTCCCGGAATATGATAAAGTGATGTATATCGACTGTGATATAATAGTACGTAATAATCTGGTAAAACTTTATCGGTCGGTTGATTTGGGAAATAATTATCTGGCTGCCGTATTTGAAGCCCCTATGGATTTTCAACTCGGACACTTGAAAGTTATAGGTTGCCATCCCGATGAATATGTAAACTCCGGTTTCCTGATCATGAATCTGGAATTGATGCGTAGAGACAATATGGTAGAGAAGTTTATAGATGCTTCAAAGGCTGACTATCTGGAATTTCCCGATCAGGATGTGCTTAATCAGCTTTGTAAGAAGCGGATTCTGGGTTTGCCGCCTTTTTATAATAGTATCCGGACTTTTTATTTGCCGCAATACAAACAGTATTTCTTGAAGAAGTATACAGAGCAGGATTGGGTGGATGTTCATCGACACGGTACAGTGCATTATACCGGTGCAAAGCCTTGGAATTGTCTTACTGTAGAATTTCAATTATGGTGGCAATGCTATGAGCTGTTGCCGGAAGAAATAAAAAAGGAATGGAAGGTGAATAGTAAGGTTCATTTCCTTTCCGGACTTTACCGGACATCTGTAGGCGCTTTTATAATAAATGCAGTTCAAACATTGTATCGTAAATTAAAGTATAAATGCTAAGGAAGATAGAATTAAAGAAAGCAGTGAAAGGTCTTATTCCAATGAAACTCTGGAATGCAAGGCGTACAGCATCTATTATAAAGCAACACAAGAACGTAGCTGCCTTCTGGACTCCTGTCATTGAGGCTTACTATAATGGGGAAATAGAAAGCTACTCATTAAAGCCAAAGAAAGAGTTAGATACTCAGAAGGTCATTTGGCAATATTGGGGGCAGGGTATGGATAACGTCAGTTTGCCCGGAATTGTACAGATTTGCTTTGATTCGGTAGATAGAAACAAGGGAGCTTATCGGGTGATTCGCTTGACGGACAAGACGGTATCCGAATATATAGATTTACCCGATTTTGTTTGGAGAAAGCGTGAAAATGCACAATTTACCCGAACACTGTTTTCTGATCTGCTTCGTATCGCTTTATTGAGTGTTTATGGCGGTGTGTGGCTGGATGCTACTATTCTATTAACAGGACCGCTTCCGGATACATACGGAAAATATGATTTCTTCATGTTTCAGCGTTCCGACGAAGAAAAGAACCAGAGATACTGGGAAGGGGTCTATGCTTATTATTTTGGGTGGAGGACTGATTTTAAAGTAAAAGTCCTGAATAGTATCATCTTTGCCCGGAAAGACAGTGTGGTTATTTCATCCTTAAAAGATTTGTTGCTCTACTTTTGGGAAACCCAGGATTCGGTTCCCGACTATTTCTTTTTTCAGATATTGTTTAATGAACTGGTTACCAAACGCCTGTCGGATAGGAATTGTCCGGTAATTAATGATTGTATTCCACATATTATCCAGACGAAGATTAATGGAAAATATGATGATATCTCATTCGATGAAGCATTGAAATTGACTAACATACATAAAATGGCTTATTTCGACGATGCCGGAATAATGCGTTTAAAAATGATACTAAAGCAGCATGGAAAAGTCTGAAATGAAACATGCTTATTTGATAATGGCTCATCACGAGTTTGAAGTTTTAGGGAAATTGGTTCAGGCTATTGATGATAAACGGAACGATATATTTATTCATTTCGACGCAAAACTCAAAAGCTATCCTGTGCTGAAGGCACATAATGCAAACTTATATATTCTGGAAAAGCGAATAGATATCCATTGGGGACATATTTCACAGATTAAAGCGGAATATGCCCTGTTTGAGACGGCCTTCACACAGGATAGATACGCTTATTATCATCTGCTTTCCGGAGTACATTTGCCATTGAAATCTCAGGATAACATCCATTGTTTCTTTGATAACTTAAAAGATAAAGAAGTACTGGCACATGTACCTAATTCCGACTATCAAACCACCCTTAAAATGCGGCGATATAATTTATTCATGAAGCATTTCATGCACAGGAATTCGTTTATAAGAAGAATCAGCCAGATATCATGGAGGATTTGTATCCGCATTCAGAAGGAATTGCATATCTATCGAAATAGAAAGCAGTTTTATACGAATGCAGCGAATTGGGTAAGTATAACCGACAGATGCGTCTCCTATCTGTTGCAAATCAAAGACGATGTGCTAAGAAAGTATCGTTTCACATTATGCGGAGACGAGTTCTTTATCCCTTCTGAACTGGAACTCTCAGACCTTAAATATCGGATTTATTATGATGACCGATTATTGAAATGTGATTTTGGAGGAGGCTCCAATCCACGTATATATCGTTTGGAGGATTATGACGAACTGATGAGTTCCGATTGTTTGTTTGCCCGTAAGTTCAGCCATGTAGGTATGGACCTTGTAGACAAAATATTGACCTTTAATACTACGGATAAGGCACAATGAAGCACGCCTACTTAATACTTGTCCATAACGATTTTGAGATTCTCGGGCAATTGATCCGGGCAATTGACGATGAACGAAATGATATTTATATTCATTTTGACCGGAAAGTAGCTCACTGTCCGGATTGCCGGACATTACATGCCGGACTTATGGTTCTGACTGAACGTATTGACGTCCGTTGGGGAGATGTAAGTGTAGTAAGAGCGGAGTATGCGTTGTTTGATGCGGCATATCGTCATGGGGGATATCGTTATTATCATTTATTGTCGGGAGTTGATATGCCCCTTAAGTCACAAGATTATATCCATCGTTTTTTTGAGGACAATGATGGAAAGGAGTTTATAGGATATTATCAAGGGGATATTACAACAGAAATCAACCGGAAAGTCCGGAGATGGCATCTGTTCCCGGAAAGTTTTAAGAAGACAGGCAGCATGACGGCTGTTGGAAAGCAAGTGCTGCGGGCTGGTTTTATCCGGTTGCAACAAATGACCGGATTTCACCGGAATAAGACAATAGATTTCCGGAAGGGCACTCAATGGGTGAGCCTTACTGCGGATTGTATCGGCTATTTACTTCAATATAAGGATGAAGCTGAACGCATATACAGTCATACATTTTGTGCGGATGAGATCTTTGTGCAGACACTATGCTGGAATTCCTCTTTTCGAGAGCATATATATGATACAGAAGATGAAGGACATGGATGTTTGCGAATGATCGGATGGAAAGATAACCGGATAAAAGAGTGGACCGAAAAGGATTTTGAGACTTTGATGGGATCGGAAGCATTGTTTGCCCGGAAATTTACTAGCCGTCATATCGGGGTAGTGGGGCAGATTCTAAATGAGATTGCAAGATGAAAGGCGAACTGGAGAAAAGACAATCGGAAGTAATTGCCGCTATGAGGTTCCCTCTAATGGTGTTATTGCTTTTTGCCCATGTGCTGCCGATGGTATCGGTGCCTATAGAGATGAATTTGTCGGAGATGAATATATATCATTTTATTTCGGAGGGGATATCCCATAATCTGTCCAGAATACGTAATCCCTTATTCTTTTTCTTTTCAGGCTTTTTCTTCTTTCGTAAACTGGAGGAGTGGAATGCCGGCTTTTACCGCTCCCAATTAAAAAAGAGAATAAGGAGTCTTTTATTGCCTTACCTTTTATGGAATATACTGATGATAGCGGCGATATATATAAAGAACTATGCCGTCACTTCTTTTCTCTCGATGGAACCGGGTGAGGAACTATTGAGTCTACGGGCTACTCCCTGGTATATTCTGTTCTGGCACACTCCAGCCAACTATCCCATGTGGTTTTTACGCGATTTACTTTGTATGTCCGTATTGGCCCCCCTGTTCTATCTGTTTTTCAGGTTTCTGAAAGGATACGGTGTACTGATACTGGTGATTCTGTATTTGTCCGCCTGGGAAACGGATGTTGCGGGACTGAGTATGTCGGCTATCATGTTCTTTGGGGCAGGTGCCTATATGGGGATTTACAAAAAGAACATTCTGGAGTTTTGTTCCAGGTTTCGTTATACGGCGGCGATAGCCACTCTTTTGTTTTTGTGTTGTGCCACGATGTGTAATGGAAGGGAATTGCATGTATACATCGTTAGAATGTATGTACTGTTTGGAATAGTGACCGCTTTTAATCTGATGGACTGGCTGATAAACCGGGAGACATGGAAGAAACTCTTTTGCAATCTGTCGGCTACAGTCTTCTTTATCTATGCGGCCCATGAAATATACATTATAAACTGGACGAAGGGTTTCTTTTCCCGTACTTCCCTTGCCGGTTCCGGAGGAGGATTATTGCTTAGCTATATGCTGATCCCTTTCATCACTCTGGGCATTTGTCTGGGACTTTATTATATATTGAACAAGATGGCTCCTAAAGCGCTTGCCTTATTGGTTGGCGGTCGGGTAAAGAGCCAGATAACGGAAAGCGGCAGATGAATATTGAAAACGTGACAATCTCGGTGATTATACCTGTATACAATGCTGCAACTACCCTGCATCATTGCCTGGAATCCTTGGACAGACAAACTTACAGGAAACTGGAACTTCTGTTTATAGACGATGGCAGCACGGACGACAGCCTGAAGATGCTGACTTGCTATGCAGCACGGAATACTGATCCTGTCAGAGTGATCAGGGTGTTGCATCACGAACGGAACCGAGGAGTAGCGGCAGCACGCAACACGGCACTGGCACATGCTACAGGCGATTATATCTATTATGTCGATGCGGATGATTCCATCGAACAGCATACATTGGCGTGCCTGGTGAGAGAAGCAAAGAAAGGCGGACAGGATATTGTGGGGCATGAATGGTATCTGACTTTCAGCTCCAGTGAACGGTACATGGAGCAGGCTGATTATACAACTCCTGCGGAGGCCTTGCAAAACATGATGTGTGGAGTGATGCGCTGGAACCTGTGGCTCTTTCTGGTGAAGCGTTCGCTTTATGTGGAGAACGATATCCGGTTTGCAGAAGGTATGAACATGGGAGAAGATATGATGGTGATGATGAAACTGTTTATTTGTGCAGAGAGTGTCTCTATCATACATCGGCCTTTTTATCACTATGGACAGAATAATGTGAATTCGTTGACAAAGGTCTATTCACCGGAGCATATCAGGCAAGTGACTAATAATGTATATGAGGTAGAACGCTATGTCCGCGAATCGGCTTATGCCGGTTTACTATCCCCTTACCTTCCTTTGCTGAAATTGAATATCAAACTTCCGCTTCTTATGACAGATGATACGGCGCGTTATCGTCAGTGGTTGGAATGGTTTCCGGAAGCGAATGGTTATGTGATGCATAATAAACAGATTTCTTTAAGAACACGGTTCATCCAGTGGCTGGCCGTGAAACAAAACTTTAGCCTGTTAAAACTTTATCACAGGTGTGTTTTCAGATTGATTTATGGAACGATTTATAAATAGGGCAGTAAGACTATGATGCGTTTATTGGCAATGTTGTTGGTGGCAATGATCGTGAGTGGATATTATTTCCCATTTACCTTTTCCTTTCTGCCGGGAGTGAATACGAAGATGGTGTTGGCGGTCATCGGCATCGGCTTGGTTCTTTATGAAGGATGCCGGAAGCGTGGGATTACATTCTCGAAAGAGTTGATGGGTGCAGTCGTACTGGCCTGCTTCTTCTCTTTCGTATGCCTGTTTTCAATTGATTACAATCGTACGGATGATTATTCTTACGTGACTTATTTTGCCACTTTCTTCACCTGGCTGGGCGGAGCGTATGCCACCTGTACGGCTATTCGTCTGATTCATGGAAAAGTCACTTTGAAACTGTTGGTCAGTTACCTGGCTTTTGTCTGTGCAACGCAATGTATACTGGCCATTATGATAGACAGAATCCCTGCTTTCCGGATGCTGGTGGATTCTTATATCGATCAGGGACAGGAATTTTATCAGGAGGTCGGCAGATTATACGGTATTGGTGCGGCACTGGACCCTGCCGGAGTACGATTTTCTGTAGTGTTGATATTGATCGCTTACCTTTTGTGTGAAGATGATGTAATCCGGCAGGACCGGAAGAAGATAACAGGATTCCTGGTCTGCTTTTTTATCATCTCGATTCTGGGAAATATGATTTCTCGGACTACCACTATCGGGATGATGATGGGGCTGGCGTATATCATTTATTCAACCGGAATATTCCGGTTGACGATATCGGTACGTAATTTTAAGTTCTATTCCGTTTTCGGGTTTCTGTTGGTTGTGTCCGTTATCTGGGGAATTTATATGTATCAGAATAACTACACCTTTTATCAGAATATGCGGTTTGCTTTTGAGGGTTTCTTTAACTGGATAGAGATGGGTGAATGGCGGACAGGTTCTACCGATAGACTGAATGCTATCATGTGGGTCTGGCCGGAAACCTTTGAAAGCTGGATTATTGGGACAGGGAAGTTCGGCTTTTACACTTTCAGCACGGATATTGGGTACTGTCGTTTTATACTCTATTGCGGTTTGGTAGGTTTCGGGGTCTTTGCATCGTTCTTTATATTCAATGCATGGGTCTTTGCCCGGAAAAGAGAGTCCTTTCTCCTTTTATCCGTTCTGCTGCTGTCTCTGGCTTTTATCATCTGGATAAAGGTAGCTACTGATATTTTCTTTATATATGCTTTGTTCTATTGTCTGGACTGGAAAGAAGCCGATGCTGAAGTACTTAAAGAATCGTTTGCAGCGAATCATAACAGTCAGTTCGAAAGATGAGAATCGTTTATTGCATAGCGGGAACCTATAATTCCGGAGGAATGGAACGGGTATTGGCAAATAAAGCCAACTATCTGGTCAGTCATGGATATGAAGTCTTCATTATCACTACCGATCAACGCGGAAAGCAACCCTTCTTCAGTTTGGATGAACGCATACGCTGTTATGACCTGGGCATTAATTATGAAGAGAATAACGGAAAATCCCTGTTGAATAAGATCATCCACTATCCGTTCAAGCAGTGGAAACACCGGAAACGCTTGTCGGAACTGCTCAGGGAATTAAGAGCCGATATAGCGATTTCCATGTTCTGCAATGATGTCTCCTTCCTATGGAAGATAAAGGATGGAAGCCGGAAAATACTTGAAATTCATTTTTCCCGCTATAAGCGCCTGCAATATGGACGCAAAGGGGCCTGGAAGCTGGCAGACCAGTGGAGAAGTCGGATGGATGAAAAGACAGTGAAGAAATATGCCTGCTTTGTTGTATTGACTCATGAAGATAAATCCTATTGGGGAGATTTACCGAATATCATGGTTATTCCGAATGCGTTAACCTATTCTGTCGGTCAACCGGCCCCGCTAAATAATAAAAAGGTGATAGCAATCGGCAGGTATAATTACCAGAAAGGTTTTGACTATCTGATTGATGCATGGGCGGTTATTCATCGTTCCCAGCCGGAATGGAAACTGGATATCATCGGAGACGGAGAATGGCTGAACCGTTTGCAACGGCAGATTGACCAACATAAACTCAATCATTGCATACGTTTGAAATCTGCTACTAGCCATATAGAAGATGAATACAGACAGGCATCCTTATTGGTGATGTCTTCCCGCTACGAAGGGTTGCCTATGGTTCTGTTGGAAGCCCAGTCATTCGGACTGCCGATTGTTTCCTTCGCATGCAAGTGTGGTCCTAAAGATGTAATCACTGAAGGAGAAGATGGCTTTTTAGTACCCAAAGGAAGTATCTCCGTGCTGGCAGACAGGATACTGAAACTGATGGAAAACGAAGATTTGCGTAAACGTATGGGCGAAACTGCTTTAAAGAGCTCATACCGCTTTATGGAGTCGGCAATTATGCAGAGATGGGAAAAGTTATTTGACTCTTTGGGTATTTGATTAGAGAGGATATAAGCCATCATAATAAGATAAATCTGCTTATAAAAATGAAAAACATCTGCCATCTGCAACACATCTGAATATAGTTTTTGGGCATCTTAATGATAAGAACAAGTTGCATACTGATAGCTTGCTTATAGCTCAAAAAAGTTTCAGACGCTTGAAACTTTTAGTTTCACACCGAGGAACCAATGGTTTCATTGCTTGAAACTATTAGTTTCAATGCATGAAACCTTTTGTTTCACCACATGAAACTATTGTTGGAACTACATGCTCTGCTTCTTTGCTATAGGTGGTAGTCAGTATTGCTCCATAGATGAGTTCGAGAGTTATAAGTAAACGTATATGAAGAAAATAGTAATATCGGCTGTGAATCTGAAAGTCGGGGGTACTCTGGCCATTTTGCGTGATTGCCTGCGGCATTTATCCGGTCTGGCGGCGACAGGCGAATATCAGGTCATCGCTTTGGTGTATGACCGGAAAGTAGCCGATTATCCCCACATAGAGTATATAGAACTGAAATGGCCGAAGAAGAACTGGTTCAACAGGCTTTGGTGTGAGTATGTCGCCATGCGTAAAATCTCTGTCCGGCTTGCTCCTGTGTACCTGTGGCTGTCCTTGCACGACACGACGCCCAATGTAAAGGCACAAAGAAGAGCCGTTTATTGCCACAATTCATTTCCCTTTTATCGCTGGAAAATGAAAGAAATCCTGTTTGCTCCGAGGATAGTGCTGTTTTCACTATTCTCCAAATACGCGTATCGGATTAATATTCACAGGAATAGTTATATCATTGTGCAGCAACAATGGTTTCGGGAGGCTTTCGCCCACTGGTTTCAACTGTCGGCGGAGTCCATTATCGTAGCACCGCCTGTGCTGCAACGGCAACCACCAACGAAGAAGAAGCTGGATGTGTCCAGTGTGGAGATGAATAAGGATGAATATTCCTTCCTTTATGCGGCAACCTCGGACAGCCATAAGAATTTTGAATGTATTTGCAGGGCCGCAGTGCTTTTGCAGCAGAAGATGCCGGAACTGAAATTTAAAGTTTACATCACCGTGAAAGGCGATGAAAACGCTTATACACGATGGCTTTACTCACATTGGGGCGATGTTCCGGCTCTGGCATTCATCGGATATCTGAGTAAAGAACAACTTTACGCATATTATCAACAAAGCAACTGCTTGATTTTTGCTTCGAAAGTGGAAACATGGGGATTGCCGATAACGGAATTTGCGGTTTTCAATAAACCGATGCTTCTGTCCGATCTTCCGTATGCGCACGAAACTGCCGCCGGCTGTGAGCAGGTGGCTTTCTTCCATCCGGATCGGCCGTGGGAACTGGCCGCTCAGATGGCAAAACTACTTCAGGGAGAAAACTCTTTTCTGACTGCACTGCGGAAAGAAGAAACTTCTCCTCCTGTTGCTGAATCATGGAAAAAACTATTTCATATTTTATTAAGATGAGAGTACTACAAATAGGCAAATTCTATCCCATTAGCGGAGGAGTGGAAAAAGTGATGTACGACATTACTATGGGGCTGTCACAGAAACAGGTCTACTGTGATATGCTGTGCGCTTCGGCAGAGAAGCAAGACCAGGGGAATCTTTTATTGAATGACTATGCACGTGTGCTGTGTGTGCCTACCTGGAAGAAGGTGGCTGCTACTATGCTGTCTCCGGCTATGATCTTCCGGTTGCGCAAGATACGGAAGGAATATGACATCATTCACATCCATCATCCTGATCCGATGGCGTGTCTGGCATTGTTCCTGTCCGGTTACAAAGGTCCCGTCGTTTTGCACTGGCATAGCGACATACTGAAACAGAAGATGCTGTTACGGCTATATACACCGCTGCAAAATTGGTTACTCCGAAGGGCGAAAGTGATAGTCGGCACCACCCCCGTGTATGTGAAAGAATCACCCTTTCTGGAGAATATACAGCGCAAGGTTACCAGTATTCCTATCGGGATAGACGAAATGAAACCGATTCCCGAACGGGTAGCGCAAATCAAGGAAAGATATGCCGGAAAGAAGATTATCTTTTCTTTGGGACGCCTCGTGGAATACAAAGGTTATGAGTATCTGATACAGGCCGCCCGTCGGCTGACAGATGATTATGTCATATTGATAGGTGGCAGAGGTCCTCTTCAGGAATACTTGCAGGCATTGATTGACGAACTGGGGGTAGCTGACCGAGTCAAATTACTGGGCTTTATCGAAGACGATGATCTGCCGGATTATTTCGGTGCCTGTGACCTGTTCTGTTTAAGTTCTATCCTCAAAACGGAAGCTTTCGGAATTGTACAGATCGAAGCGATGTCCTGTGGAAAGCCGGTGATTGCCATGAACATACCGGAATCGGGAGTCAGCTGGGTAAATATAAGCAGCTTCTCCGGAATCAACGTAAAACCGGAGGATGCGGAGTCACTGGCGGAAGCGATATTAACCGTTCTGACTGATAAACATCTGTATGATAAACTGTCAAAAGGTGCCCGCAGGCGTTACGAAACCATGTTCACCAAAGAACTGATGACAGAACTTTGCCTGAACCTTTACCGGAAAGTATTGAGAAGCCATGCTGACCGATAGCCGGATAACAGAGAATAAATAATTTCCAAGAAATATAAAACATGAGAAAAAGAGACTATTTGATGAAAAACATGTATGTAGTGTTAGTGTTGGCGATGCTGTTGACGACTTCTTGTATCAATACAAAAAGAATCGTCTATCTGGAGGATATGAGAGAAGACATCTCTTATCCGATGAACGCACAGCCGGAGATGAGAATCCAGCGCGACGATCGTCTGAGTATTATTGTCAATTCGCGAAACCCGGAATTAACGGTACCTTTCAATATATCTACCGGAGGCGATTTTCAGGTGACGTCCAACGGAGATGTATCCACTACCGCCGGTAGCCAGAAGCAGGAAAAGGGGTATATGGTAGACCTCAACGGATATATCGAATTCCCGATTCTGGGCAAGTTGAAAGTGGTCGACCTGACCCGCAAGCAGGTGGCCGACCTTATCAAGAACCGCCTGATCAGTGAGAATCTGATTAATGACCCTTTAATATTTGTAGACATATTGAATATCAAGATAACCGTAATGGGAGAAGTCAAAAGCCCGCAGGTGTTGCAGGTGGAGGATAGCCGGATTACTTTGCTCGAAGCCATTACCAGAACCGGTGGCGTGACGACTAATGCCCTTTTGGACAGGGTGGCAGTCATCCGTGAAGAAGGAAACGAGCGCAAAATGTATATGCACGACATCCGTTCGTCGGATATCTTTTATTCCCCCTGCTATTATTTGCAGCAGAATGATATGGTGTATATACATCCTAAATTCGCGGAAGCAAATACAAAAGAACGGCGTACATTGGGCTTTTACTCCTTCGGAGTGACTCTTTTAAGCCTGATTACCACACTGACCGTATTATTAAAATAACTAACGATTGCACAAAGTATGGAAAAACATAAAAAGCTGGCTGTAACGGAGGAGGAGAAGTCCATCAATATTGTCGATCTGTTTGTATATCTGGTCGTTCACTGGAAATGGTATCTTCTGTCCATTTTGCTGTTTGGAGGATGTTTCTGGTATATTTACTGTAAGACACCATTTACGTACAGCCGGGTAGCCATCGTGATGATTAAGACGCCGGCCAATTCGCGGTCGACTATGCAGTTGAATAATTCCGATTTTACGGGGTTAGTCAATGTAGCGAGTGAGATTCTGCAATTCAAGTCGAAGGAGCTGATGCGGAAAGTGATCGACCGCTTGCAGGCAAATATCAGTTATACGGTGTACGACGGTCTGCGGCCTGTAGAACTTTATACGGAATCTCCCGTGCGTGTAACCTTTCTTGATGCGGGAATGGATGAGGCGCACTCTTTATCCGTCACTCCTAAAAGCAGGCAGCAAGTAGAACTAGCTGATTTCTCGCGCGGGATGGAACAACGGAAAGTAGTGAATCTGAACGACACCATTCATACGGCATTGGGAAGGCTGATTGTATTTGCCGCAGAAAACTACGGGGAATCCAGCTTCGGTAAGCCTGTCTTAGTGACCTGTAAACCACCGGAAGAAATGGTATCCTTCTGGCTTTACAACCTGGCAATCAAACAAATGAGTGGCGATGCCGCCCTTTTGCATCTGACGATGAATGATCTTTCTCCGACACGTGCCGCCGATATTCTTGACATGCTGATTACCATATATAACGAAGAAGCTATAAAGGATAAGAACCGGATTGCTGTGAATACGGCGGAGTTTATCAAAGAGCGCCTGCAAATCATCGAACATGAACTGGGCAGCGTGGAGACAGATATCGAAGACCTGAAACGAGCGAATAATGGAGTCGATATCGACATGGCTGCGGGCATGTATATACAAGACAGCCGGGAGTATGAATCATCAATCAAAGAACTGGACACACAGTTGCAACTGGTCACATTCATCAAACAATATTTGCAGGATTCAAGCAAGGAGGATGAACTGATTCCCAGTAATATCGGACTGGAGGACCTTAATATTGAGACCCAGATTTCACGTTACAACGAAACCTTGCTGAGGCGTAACCGCCTGATGAACGGCAGTAGTAGCAACAATCCCGTAGTACAGGAACTGAATCGTACCATGCAGACAATGAAACTGAATATCTACAGGGCATTGGATAATCTGTCTGCCAGCCTGAGGCTTAAAAAGCAGGACTATAGTCTTCAGGAAAACCGGGTGCGCCAGAAAGTGCAGGCGGTTCCTCGCAAACAACGGGAAATGTTGTCTATCGAGAGACAGCAGAAAGTCAAGGAATCCCTATATATATTCCTGTTGAACAAGCGCGAAGAAAACGCTTTGAGCCAGGCAATGGTAGATAACAATGCGCGGGTTCTTGATCCGGTTTCGGGAAGCAACATTCCGATTTCTCCCAACAAATATAAAAAGCTTCTGTTAGGAGTGGGTTGCGGAGTTATTGTCCCTTCTGTTATTCTACTGCTGATGTTGATGCTCGACACCGGAGTGCACAACCGGAAAGAAATTGAATCCATTGTCAGCGCTCCTTTCCTGGCAGATATTCCGCAAACACCTAAGGCGATGGCTAATGTACATGAGGTGGTGGTACGTGCCCGCGGGCTGGATGCGTTATCCGAATCGTTTCGCATTCTGCGCACCAACTTAGGATTTATGTTATCCCAGACGCAGGAACGCAAAGTGATAACGCTTACTTCTTTCAACATCGGAGCCGGAAAGACATTCATTTCTATCAATTTGGCAGCCAGCCTGGTGCAGACCGAAAAGAAAATTGTATTACTCGACCTCGACCTTCGAAAAGGTAAACTGAGCGAAATGGCTCATTGCCGGCAGGTAAAAGGAGTGGCGCACTACCTGTCCGATTCATCTGTGGAGGTAACTGATATTATTGTGCAGGATGCTTTTGGCGAAGGGCTCGATCTGGTCCCTATCGGTGTGATTGCCCCTAATCCGACGGAACTTTTACTGAGTAAGCGGTTGGATAAACTGGTGGTCGAACTGAAGGAGCGATATGACTATATCATTGTCGACAATGTACCGATAGGCTTGGTGGCAGATGCTACGGTTGTGAATCGCATTACCGATCTGACTTTGTTTATCGTGCGTGTCGGTAAAATAGACCGCCGCCAGCTGCCCGAACTGGAACGCTTATATCAGGAACATAAGCTGAACAATATGGCTGTCGTTCTTAACGGAACGGAAAAAGGCAGCAGCGGCTATGGCTATGGATACGGCTATAACTATGGTTATGGTTATGCTGCAACTCAGAAAAAGAAAGGAGGATGGTGGAGACGTAAGGGAAAGAAATAATACGCTGTCTCACTTTGACAGAGTGCCCTGCGAATCGTATAATGCTTGCTATGGGGGACTTTTAATAGGCTTCTGTATAAAGTGAGAAAGTTATCGGATTTTATGTGAGTAATAAAACGGAAAAAAAGCCTCAACTTTGCAGTTGGAACTTGGTATATTGAATTTTAATGAAAAGAATCACTTATGAAAAAAGTAATTGTTCTATCGGCTTTGCTGCTGGTAACAGGAATGAGTGTTTATGCACAAGAGGACTTCTCTAAATCTATAAAAACGACAACCACAATCGTAGAAAATGCTGATAAATATAAAGTAGAAACCAATCGCTTCTGGAGCAACTGGTTTGTAACTGCCGGTGGCGGTGCCTTGATCTTTTTCGGTGACCATAATATGCAGATGAAATTTGGTGACCGTCTGAGTCCAGCATTGGATATCGGTTTTGGAAAGTGGTTTACACCCGGCATCGGTGTACGCTTTATGTATAGCGGACTTACTATCAAAGGTGCTACACAGAACGGTAGTCACTCTACCGGAAAAGTGTACGATGCTTCACAATGGTTGGACGAACAGAAATTCGACTTTATGAATATTCATGGAGACGTACTGTTCAATGCATCGAATCTGCTTTGTGGTTATAATGAAAAGCGTTTTTGGTCTGTAACTCCCTATGTTGGTTTAGGCTGGATACTCACGTGGGAAACCCCGCGTGCGCGTAACTTTAATGCCAGTATAGGTTTGATCAACTCGTTCCGTCTGAGCTCTGCGTTCGACTTGAATATGGATGTGCGTGGTACTGCAACAAAAGATGAATTTGACGGTGAGCGTGGTGGGCGTAAAGAAGAAGGATTATTGTCTGTAACAGTAGGAGTTACTTATAAATTCCCACGACGTACATGGGGGCGCAGCACCGTAAAGACAATTACCTTTAGTGATGAAGAACTACGCCTGATGCGCGAACAGTTGAAAGCGATGAATGACGAGAACAATCGTCTGAAAAACGAGTTGGTAGAAACCTCCAATAAAGTCACGGAAAGAGTGGTGGAAACGAATATCCTCTCTGCTCCTTATCTGGTCACTTTCCAGATATCAAGATATGCTCTTAGTAATGAAGCTCGTGTAAATATCGGATTTCAGGCTAAGATAATGAAGGAAAACAAGAATGCTGTCTATACAATTATCGGTTATGCCGATAAGGGTACAGGGACCAAGGAGTTTAACCAGTTTTTGAGCAAATCTCGTGCAGAAGCAGTCTACAACTGTCTGGTTAATGAGTTCGGAGTACCGGCATCGCAACTGAAAATAACTTATGAAGGTGGTGTGGACAATATGTTCTATGATGACCCGAGAGTAAGCCGTGCAGTGATAACGGTCATTAAGTAAACCGAAAGTATGGATGAGATGAAATAAAAAAGAGCACACATATAAAACATTTTGTAATTAGTTAAAGGATGCCTGAGCATCTATAAATCTCATGGGGCATAACTCTGTAATGGAGTGCCTCGAAAATAGTCATCTGTGAAGATGGTCGCTATTGCTTAATCTGAAAGCATCTTTTTCCAGTGGGGGAGAGGTGCTTTCTCGTGATTTGATTCATTGAATTTGTTACTTGTGAGAAATAAAGAACTAAATGCTATTTAGTAAAGTAATTTAATTGCTATGCCTCTTTTCATACAGAAATACTTGTATTGAACTAGTAATTCCTCCTAAGTATGTGCCATATATGTAGTGGTCTGAGTTTTTTTTACATGAGCTCATGTTATAAAGGTGTATTTCATAGTATTGAGATGGATTATTGGGAAGCCATATTTGTGTTTGATCGGGAACAATAGCGCCTCCTTCAATATATTCTTTTGGCTTTCCGGAATTTGTAGTATAAATGCTATAAGTATTTACTGGCATGTATTCTTTTGTATTATGTATATTAAGGGAAGGACTAGTACATTTTACCATAGATGGTCCATTAGCAGCAGATCTAATTTCGTAACTTAAATATTTCTTACCGCAGTCTTCGGTTGATGTACTTGATTTCCCTTTATCATCTATTACAATTAATGATCCGCTACGTCGACATCCTGTACATTTAGAATCGCTATTGCAGGAAATAGAATAAGTTGCAGTATAATTAGTTTTGTGATGACTGAAATGTTGACTACCAGAAGGTCCACAGAGAAGGGTTAAATCTTGTCCAATCCCTTTGATGGTTATTGTTACAGTATGACTGTCTGCATTGCCAGTCCATGAAAGAGTTGTCCCAGGATTTGATGAATATTTGTCATTATGATAAAGGTTTACAACAGGGAGACACTCCCCATAGCCAGAACAATATGTTGTTGAAGAAAATTGCTCATTATTTTGTGCTAAAGAAGCACTGCTTTTAGGATTTGAGGCTAGACCTTCATACGTAGTCTCATCATTGCAGGCTATCACGAATAGAGTGAGTATAAAAAATATATTTGTAACTTGTGTTTTTCTCATTTTTTCTACATTTTACTTGTGTTTTTTAAAAATATGCATTTCATTCCATAATAAATGTGTTTTCTATATATAATTGAGTTTATTTAACTATTTGATAATTGGGACCGGATGTTGTATTTTACTTTTACATCAATTGGGTTCCTTATCATATACAGGGTTTTGATGGTTGATTTTCTTTCTATCTTAATTACAACCATCTTAAACCGATTGTGCTGGAAGGGGATATGTACCGACTGGTATCTCCTTAGCGGAAACCATACTTCCACCCAATATGTGGGGAAAGATAAGAAGGGAGCTGTTGTCTTTGCATTCGATATTTACCCCCGTTATGGCGAGAAACTGTTGCCTGTCCGTCTGCAAGGACTGGATGCCGGTCGGCAGTACCGGGTGAAGGAAATCAATCTGATGCCGGGCGCTAATTCTTCTCTGCAAGGAAACGGTGAGTTATTCTCAGGTGAATATCTGATGACGGTAGGACTGAATATATTTACAGGCCAGCGTCTGAATAGCAGAGTTATAGAAGTAGTTGCTGAATGACAGGCCGACGGAAATCCGTTAAACACTTGACAAACGCTTTTTATTGTTGTATATTTGTAGTTCCAAACCTGAACTGAATAATATAAGAACGATATAATAAAATGAGAAAATTAGTGTGTGATCATCCTCTACGGTGGTATAATATAGTACAAATAGTACTTATCTCTCTGACGTATAACAGAGGATAGGATACTCCGATATAGGAAAAGGCTGCAAACTTTATGAGGTTTGCAGCCTTTTTTGTATTATAAATTCAATCCAGATTCTACAAATTTCTATTTTAAAGTTTATAATAAACGAGGGGGACGTTTATAATAAACGATCACAGTATTTATTATAAACCCGGTTGCCGTTTATGCAGTACTCTGTTACTATTTTTGTATAGTTAGAATGTGCGTTCTCCGATTATAGCTAATTACGACAATTATAGTTGACAATGATTGCGGGTAATCTAACTATACAAAGCTCTTGAATACCTTATGTTATTTATGCGTGAAGTTCCAGTATAAACCGGCATCCCTTGGTGTAGCTTGTGTCCAATGTCAGACTGCCATTCATTTTGGTGGCGATGAGTGAGCAGATAGGTAATCCCAAGCCATCACCTGTAGTCAGGTCTTTGACCTGGGTGAAAGGTTTGAAGAGATTTTCCTGTTGTTCTGCCGGGATACCTGTTCCCGTATCGGTTATGATGAACTGATGGGTGTGCGCGCCACGTTTCTTGAAGTCGAGGCTGATACGTCCTTGCTCCGTATAGAAAGCGGCATTTTTCAGCAAGTAGAGCAGGATACGTTCCAGCTGTTCTTTATTCGTTTTTACTTGGAGTTTGGGGGCGTTTACAGAAGGGGTGACGTCCGGCTTCATAAATTCTTTAGCCTTCTCCATGACGCTTTCGCAGAAAGTACCCGCATTGACTTCTCCCATTTCATAAGGTTCGGTCAGTGAGTTCTCCAAAGAGGAAAGCTCTTGAATATTGTCGCTGAATTGCTTTAAGGCTGCTACTTGTGCCTGCATCTGCTCTGCATACCTTGGAGCTTGGGCGGAAAGCTCTTTGGCGGAAGTCCCTAAAGTGTTCAGAGTCGGCTCCATTTGTGAGGATATGTTCCGGATGAACTTTGTTTTCAGCTCGTTGTGCTCATTGGCTATGACCACGCTCTTTTTGAGTTTGCGGTTGCCGGTGATAAATTTCAGCAGTAAGATGGCAAGTACAATGATTGCGGCTACAAGGATAGCTACAAGTGTACAAAGTCCTATGATGATGTATTGCTTGGCGGATACTGTGCTGTCTTTGTCCTGTATGGTCTGGAGGCTTTCGTCATATTTTCGTTTCAGGACATTCAGCTCATCCTGGGCAGTCAGGGCTTTTACAGAGTCGGTCCATACAATATAGCTTTCGTACGTACGTTCCATCAACGGGGCATTGTTGGCTTTGCGGGCGATGCCGATAAGAGTCTTGTAGCAGTCGCTCACTTTATCGTAGTCCTTCTTTTCCTTGTATTGGCTGATGAGTTTGCGGAAACAGGCGTCTCCTTGTGTATTCTGATTGAAAGTATAGTAATAGTTGGCTTTCGTATAGAGCAGCACTTCCATTAAAGAATCATTTTTGGCGAGACTGGCAATCTCTTCCAATTTGTCCAGCTGGTTCTTCGCCTGTGCGGGATTCTTCAGTGAAATGTACATCTGCAACCGTTCCTTGCTGATGGGAAAGCGTAAGTCATAAAAGACTTTGTTTTGCTTCTGTTCGCCTGTCCAGATGAGTTGTTCCATATTACGGCATAATTCGAAACCTTCTTTGTAGAAGTTTTCTCTGACATATAGAGCATTGGCTTGAATACCACATTCTATAGCTTGTGGATAGTTCTCTCGCACGGCAAATGCTTCATACGCTTTCTTAAACAGATAACGGGCTTTGATGTAATCTTTCTGCTTCAGGCTGCTTAAAGCCTGTTCTTTTAGTTCTGTGGCTTTATCCTGAGGTGCTTGTGCATAAACTGACAGATAAAAACAAAATGTGATTAAAAGAGTTACAATGGACGTTTTCATACTATTGCTTTTATTATTTACTACAAATGTAAAACAAATATATGAATAAAAAAGATATAGCCAGTAAAAAAAATATCGCTGTTTATACGAAGCTAAGCGGGAACAATATGTAGAATACTTAAAAAATCATTTGTCGAATGTATAAATAGTTCTGTGGCGATACTCTTCCCCCGGCATGAGCAGGCAGGACGGAAAATGCGGATGCGAAGGGGTATCCGGAAAGTATTGTGTCTCTAGACATACACCGATATCCGGTGTGGGAGCGAGATAGCCGGCGGTATATAATAAGACACCGGGTAAGTCAGTCCTGACAGTCAGCCTTCTGCCGGAGAAAGGGTCGGATAATACGGCGGCTGTCAATAACGTGTCGGACGACTCTTCTTTCAGGATATAGCAATGATTGTATCCCTTGTTCCAGTGCAACTGCTCGTTATCGTCGTAAAGATGTGCTCCGATGCTGCGACTGGTGCTGAAATCAAACGGACTGTCTTTGACATCCTGTGCCTGTCCGGTAGGAATAAATTGTGAGGTTGTCTCTAATATTCGTGCAGCAGGTATCATGAGCTCATGCTCCGTTATTTTTCGTTTGTTGCCGGACAGGTTGAAGTAAGCATGATTGGTGAGATTCAGATAAGTAGGGCGGTCTGTGGTTCCGTGATAGCTGATTGTCAGTTCGTTGGTTTCCGTGAATTGATATTCCACTTCCGCCTGTACATTTCCCGGATATCCTCCTTCCATGTCCGGAGAGTGGAGAAGGAAACGGATGCCGGAATCTGTCCGTTTCCATTGCCATATCTTCTTGTGAAAGCCGGATAGTCCGCCGTGATTGGTGTTCTCTCCGTCGTTTTTCTCCAGCAGATAGGTAGTGCCTTCGATAGAAAAGGATGCCTGATGAATGCGGTTGGCAAACCGGCCGACAGTGGCTCCCATATAATAGGTGTCTTTGAGATATCCTTCTGCATGGTCATATCCCAGCAGAATGTTTTCAAAGACGTCGTATCGGTTCGGCATATTGGCCGAAACCCAGGTGGCTCCCAGGTTTGTAAGCTCGATGGAGGCTCCGGTAGCGTTGGTCAACCGGAACAGATAGATGGAATCTCCCGATGGAGTACATCCCCAATGTGTAATTGTAAACTGCATGATCTGCTTATTTTATATGAATCTTTTGCTTTGCAAAGGAAAGCAAAATCAAAGAATCAGAAAATAGAGAAAATCAGTTTAAAGATGGACAATTATAAGAATTGTGTCTGTGTTTTTCTATCGAAAGGAAATGGGGATGTGCTCTCTCAACGGAATGCCGGAAGGTGTGTTAAAAATCGGTAGTATCTTAAATCTCCTCCTTCGGGAAGGAGGAGTACCCGCAGGGGGAGGTGGTAGGTGAATACGCAATTCTTTCATTCATAGTAAATTATAGACAACCCCATTTTAGTTACTATTGACTTTTGAAACACGCTCTGGCTTTCTGATAGTTATTTCTTCATTTTAGCGAGTAGAATGACGTTGTTGCCTTCTTCATCCAGTGAATTTATCAATGTTTGTGCACGTTTCTTTGCCTCTGCCGGAATATCTTTCCGGGTTATTTCTTTTTCCAGTGTTTCTTTTAGCTGGGCAGGTTCCATGTTGGCAACATAATAACCATTGCCGAATGAAGGCCATATCTGCATCTTTTTCGTTCCCAGGAAATCATTGTACAGGCGGAAGTAGCTGCCATGCAGTGTTTTCTTATCTATGATATACTTGGCAGGCTTGCTGCCGCTCCAAGTGTTTTCTGATACTTGTATCGGCACGGAAACGTCTCCGATAAAGTGATGCGGGTATTCGGAATAGCCATGCCAGGGGATTTTCTCCTTGTTCGGATATTCCACGGTGAATCTGGCTTCGAGTCGATTTTGGGCTGCGTTATAGTGGTACAGACTGTCCGTTCGTGGGGCAGGCATGATCACCATTAACATAACGCCGTAATCATTAGTATTATTATCCATAAATACTTCGTTGCTAAAGTCGCGCGGAACGGTCAGATGTCCCGGTGCGATAAAGTTCTTGCGTTTACCTTTGAAATCTTGTGTCCACACGACAGCCGGCCAGCCTTCGAAAGGCAGAGTTGTCAGAGTGACTTCCGACTTTTCCGTATCTACTCTGAATTTGCCTTTGGGCACGCGCATACATAAAGGAATGGGAGGCTGAGGATTGCCTTGTAAATCGAATACGAGCAGCTTGTCACTCTGCCAGGGCAGTATGTAGATACGGTTGTGGGCTTCGTCCAACTGGTCGGCGTATGTGTTTCCATATTCGTTGGGCCCTTGTCCGTAGGCACCGATAGTGGTGATGAATTTGCCGTCGCGGGTAAAAAGTTTGTAGGGAGTCTGTTTGTTATTGCTCACCAGGATGTATTTTTCTCCCACTGTGGTGCGTATCCAGCCTCCTACTAGTGCTTCGTCCCGGTTGTCTAGTTTGACAACTTGAAGTTCTTCTGTCAAATAGCTGAGTGGAATGTCTACTGTGTCTTTCAAAGCCTTTAAATTACATGAGACTAGTGTGCCGGTAGGTGTCGTGACTCGTTTTGCTACAATAGGGGAGAGTGCCAGTGGGTCGGTCTTTGTTTCACTGTTGTATACAAAAGCAACAATTGCAAGTAGACAACTAGCACATAAACTTAAAATAATAATTCTGTTCTTCATACGGTTCTGTATTTGGTTAGTACTGTTTTTCTGATTATCACTGAGGCAAAAGTAGACCGAAGTGAGCAGAAAAACAAAAAAACAGGCGGACAAAAAGGTACGATGTGACTAGATGTATGTTGTTGATTATTAATAATATAATATATATATGCGTTTGTTTTCAGGCGGACAAAGACTTCAACTACCCTGGGGCGACAGCTAAAAAACTTTGAGAAAACTGTCTAAACTTATATTCTCATCAGTAATTCCCAGCTTATCAGTCTTTATCCGATATTTCCGTTTGGTAATGGCAGCTTTGCTCACACAATAGATATCAGATAAATCCTGTATGTTGACATTGATTTTGACGAGGCAGCAGAAGCCGATTTCTTTATCTCCCAACTGCGGATAAGCCTGTCGTAACCGAACGACAAAATTGTCGAACGCATCGTTCACTACTGAAGTGACTTCTGCCCATTCTGCATCTGTCACTACTATCTTGTGACTGGTGCCCGGTTCGTCCTGATTGTTGTTGGCATGGAGTGAGGGCAACTTATGGAAGAATGGCATTCTCCGGAAAAGCGCTTCACGGAGTTCAGTCTCTTTATTCCTTAGCCGGATTTCTTTCTCCCGTAGTCCACTTACTTCGGCTTCTTTGTACAGTAACTGGTTTTCCCGCAGCAGTCGCTTCTTTTTCTCTCTCTGATAAAAGAAAAATGCGATGAATCCGATACTCAGCAGAGCTGTAACGATTCCCAGCATCCATAGTTCCCTTTGCTGCTGTTGCAGATGCAGCTGGTATAATTCATTCTGTAATTTGAGTTGGTTGAATTCTCTTTCCCGTATCCCTGTACTGATATTGTTTAGTATATTGTCCCTTATCGTGCTTTCCTTCTGCTTGGTATAAAAGACTTGTTCCGGATATTCTTTTTCATTGATCAGATTGAATAAGCGTGCATTGGCTTCCATGGCAATAAAGCTGGAAGATGAGATTGCGGCTTGCCGATAGTAATATTGGGCGGAGTCAATCTGATTCAAGGCGGCATGGGTTCTTCCGCATAGCAGCAGATAGTGTGGTACTTCATTTCTTCCGCGGCGTTGGCTCGATAATTGTTGAAGATATATGACTGCTTGCCGGAAATCCTTTCTTTGCAGACTGGTGTTCAACAGACTTTCCAGCGCATAATAATTCAAAGACTGGTATTTGGGCGAATCCATAAGTTCTTTCATTAGCTGCAGATAGCTTTGGGTGTATCTGTCATGATCTTGCATTTTGTTTATAATTTGCAGATATAGCTGGCTGGTAGAAAAATAGAAAAGTGTATCTTTCATCTTAAGAGCCAGTTGTCTGCTGCTGTCTGCCATCACCAATGCCTGCGGATAATCCTGCTTTCTGCTGTATGCTGCCCTTCGTAGCCCGTACAGCCTTGTTTTTAGCGTATCATTTAGCTGGTATCTTTTCAGGATTTGTTCGCTCATCAGTAATGTGGAATCGGGCAGATTACGATATAAATAGGAGGCGCTTTGCTCAATGCGTGCCCGTACATACTGGGTTTGCTGCTCGTTTTGTTTATATTGCCGGATGGCGATCTGCAATAATGAATCATCAGGTGTTCCTGTTTTCCACAGAGTTGCCTTGTAGAGCAACAGGTAATAATCTCCTTGATCATTGAGAGGTAATTTGTCGGGTTCTTCTATTTGTTGCAGGTAGAAAAAGATACTGTCGGTTGATACATTCTCCATCTGCATCGCTTTTTCCAGAAGATGAGATGGGGCAGGTTGACAACTACTCAGCATGATAAGCCATCCGATGAGTAGAAATAGGGGGTAATATGGGTTGTCGTGTTTATTCATATACTAGATTCTATCTTGCGAAAATAGTATTTTATATGAGACGAAGACTTTTTCTTTATGGTATTTTATTGATTTACTGTCAAGCGCTTTTATCCCGCCCAGTTTTCTCTGTCCAGATTGCGATAACTGATGGCTTCAGCCAAATGGGAGGGCTGTATCAGTTCCGCACCCTCAAGGTCGGCAATGGTACGTGCCACCTTTAATATACGGTCGTATGCGCGTGCGGAAAGATTGAGGCGTTCCATTGCATTTCGCAGCAGGGAAAGTCCTTTGTCATCCGGCCGAGCATAAATGGATAATAACTTGCTGCTCATCTGTGCATTGCAGTAGATACCGGGATGATCGGCATAGCGCTGTTCCTGTATACGGCGTGCCTGAATGACTCTGTTCCGAATAACACTGCTTGCTTCTCCCTGTCGCTGATCGGATATCTTGTCGAACGGAACAGGAACAATCTCTATCTGAATATCAATACGGTCCAGCAACGGACCGGATATCTTGTTCAGATACTTTTGTACCTGACCAGGACTGCATACACATGCCTTGGTCGGATGATTATAGTATCCGCAAGGGCATGGATTCATGGATGCAATGAGCATCAGATTGGCGGGATAACTGATTGTGCTCTTTATGCGGGAGATGGTAATCTGCCGGTCTTCCAGTGGCTGGCGCAGGACTTCTAATACCCCTCTGTTGAATTCGGGTAATTCGTCCAAAAATAAAACTCCGTTATGCGCCAGGCTTATTTCTCCCGGTTGGGGAAAACTTCCGCCTCCCACCATTGCAACAACACTAATTAACTATTCGGAGTAAGGATTTACAAATTATCCTCTTATAATTTTTATAAAAAAGGGAATACACAGTAATCATCCGCATATTCCCTTCACAAATAACATATTCAAGATTTACACTATAACTTTTCTATTTCTTCTTTAGACAGTCCAGTAGCCTGTGAAATTACATCAATAGCTATTCCTAACTTTTTTAAATTACGAGCATTATTCAAGTTAGCTTCTCTTACTCCTTCTTCTCTTCCTTCTTCTCTTCCTTTTTCCATTCCTATCTCTATCCCTTTCTTTTCCGCCGTAGATATAACACTATACCAGTCACGGAAATTTTTCAGACTGTCCCAATATTCACTCAGTTCAGTCTTGGTAAACTTAGCTATCTCCGCAGTTTCAAAGAGGCGGTCAAAAACTCTGTTCTGTAATGCTCTGGGACGTTCAAGCAGAGAGGCAAGGTTACGCAGAACAAAAAGCCACTTGTCAAACATACTATCCAACTCATCCTCAGTCTTATTGAATTTAGGCATCTCAAGATAAACAAAGGTAAGTTTATCATAGAACACCTTGTGCGTATAAAGATCCACAAGTTTCACCTCATGATGGAAATACTCCTCATCAGAATTGTCAAAGGAAAAATTCAGGATACCCACTACATAAACAGCCTTCAACTCATAATCCCATTCCCCTCGTTTAGCCTGTTCACGAATAGGAAAGGTGGAGTAAAAGACGCTACGATCCTTGAAGAACTGCTGTTCACCACGCTGCATCTCTACCAGAAACTTCTCACCCTTCTCATTCTCACAATATACATCAAATACGGCCCGACGGTCATATTCCTGTGTTCCAAGATGCTCTGCATTAAGATAAGTTACATCCTTGATTACTTCCTCCTTGAATAAGAGCGCATTTAAAAAGCTAATTAACAACTCCTTATTCATAGCTGTTCCAAAAAGCAGTTTAAATCCAAAATCGGTATATGGATTTACATATTTATCCTGAATTCCTTCTGTTCCCATGTGCTTTCTATTTTTATAATTTCAAAATCAAATCGCGGAAATATCTCATTGTATAACCAACACGAGAGGCCGTTAAAAATGCCTCAATAAACCTTCCCGACACTTATGTACAAAAGTAGCAATAATCAAGTAAAAATCAAGCAGAAAGAGGCTATTTTAACAGAAAGATAAAAAGTAACCGGGATTATTCTTTAATTGTATATAACTCTGATATTTACAATTCATATGACTTCAGTGATCATACAGGTCATTCTTTTAGACCATCCGGCTTCCTCTCATTATCAAGATATAATATCAGGCCGTTTTTCTCCCCCTCCCATCACCCGAAATCCTTATAGATGAGAATAAATTGAAGCACAGAGATTGCACCGGTACTAAATGGTGCACACAGCTTCAAACAAGATTAAACAATTTCCGGGTTGAGCCCAATACTTAGAAGATCATTGGGAGATTCAATTCGAAGGATAGCAGCGGTACCGGTAATTATTACAGCTACAGTCTGGGTAATGAAAGTATGACAGCCTATCAAAGAGCCAAGTCAGGACGAAGAGTCTTGATAACGGCTCTTTATTTTTTTCTTCTCCTTTTCCTTATCATTCATTTTACTTCCCTTTCTTCTCCTTCCCTCTTCACCTTAAACCCTTATATATGACAAGAATAAAAACAAGAGAAAAGAGAACAAGAACATATTATTAACTAACAATTAAAATCAAGAGAAAAATGAAACATTTAATGAAAGGAATCAGAATCGCAGCATACATTGCT